>Ga0210388_10001756_pt1 | contig 17056 bp, 16 predicted proteins | sample IncBWC19OmetaG_FD_155485 | JGI IMG/M metagenome (GOLD analysis project Ga0210388, IMG submission 155485) | Forest soil microbial communities from Barre Woods Harvard Forest LTER site, Petersham, Massachusetts, United States - Inc-BW-C-19-O ... | reverse complement strand
CAGTTCGGTGGGTCGGTTTCGTTGAGCGGAAACACAGCAGTGGCCGGCGCCATGGGAAAATCCCGGAGCCAGGGCGCGGTGTACGTGTTCACCAGCTCAGGCACAACCTGGACCCAGCAAGCCAAACTCACCGCCTCCGACGGCGTGAGCGGGGATCTGTTCGGCTACTCGATTGCCGTAAGTGGAAACACATTGTTGGCGGGAGCCCCGGTCAAAAATTGCCAATTTAATTGCGGTACGCCGTCGGCCGGAGGTCTGGGCGGAGCCTACGTGTTTGCCTTTTCCGATTCCAGTTGGAGCCAGCAGGCAGAGCTCGCGTCCTCTGACGGCGGTGGCGGATTCGGCTACTCAGTGGCAGTGAGCGGAACCACGGCGATTGTGGCGGAAAACTACAACAACTCGTCTTTGATGGGGGCGGCCTTTGCGTTCGTGCAGTCAGGCTCGGATTGGACTCAGCAGGCCAAGCTAACCGCCTCCGACCTGGTGGTCGGTAACGGCCTTACCGCGGCTGCGGTGAGCGGCAATTTGGCGCTTTTTGGAGTGCCAGAAAAAAATGGAAACCGAGGCGAGGCCTACGTGTTCGTGCAGACTGGCACGGCCTGGACCCAACAGGCCGAACTTACCGCCGCTGACGCCACCAGCGCGGATAGTTTCGGCGGCGCACTTGCCGTGAATGGCAACACAGCTTTGATCGCTTCCCCTACCAAGGCTTCCAATCAAGGCGCGGTCTACGTTTTTGTGCGTTCGACAACCGACGGAACCTGGAGCCAGCAGGCCAAATTGACGGTTCCTGGTGCAGCCAGCTTCGGCCAGGCGGTTGCACTCAGCGGCGACACCGCGGTTATCGGCGCCACCGATACTGCCTACGTTTTTGCGCGATCGGGAACCAGCTGGACGCAGCAGGCCAAGTTGGCTGGCTCCGACGCAATAACGGGTGACCGCTTCGGCGGCGCCGTCGCGGTGGACGGAGGCACAGCCGTGATAGGGGCCGCCGCCCACAACAACTTCCTGGGGGCGGCCTACGTGTTTGTGCAATCCGGCGCCAGTTGGACCCAGCAGGCCAAACTTACCGCCTCCGACGCAGCAGCCAACGATCAATTCGGGACGAGCGAATCGGTGAGCGGAGATACGATCTTGACCGGTGTACCCTCCAAGAATTCGGCTCAGGGAGTGGTTTACGTGTTTGTCCGTTCCGGCACTACCTGGGCTCAGCAGGCCGAACTGACCGCTTCCGACGGCGTCGCACCCGACAATTTCGGCCGCGCCATTTCGTTGAATGGCGACACCGCGCTGGTCGGGGCTTACCTCAAGAACAAAGGCACAGGCGCGGCGTACATTTTTGTACGCTCGGACACCACCTGGACCCAGCAAGCCGAACTCACGGCTATCGACCCCGCGGCCGGAGCCGTATTCGGGATCGCGGTTTCAATCGATGGTGGCTTGGCTCTGGTTGGCGCCTATAAGGGGAACGGGGGACTTGGAGAGGCTTACGTGTTCGCCCAATCGGGTACCAATTGGACCACTTCCATGCAGCTGAAAGCAGCTAACGGCATGACCGGCGATAGTTTCGGGCAACAGGTTTCTATCAGCGGAGGAACGGTAATCGTTGGCGCGCAAAACCACGCCGGCGGAGAGGGGGCCGTTTATGTATTTCCCTTCCCGACTTTACCCTCGAGCGGTCTCGTAAACGCGGCCAGCTTCGCGCACACGGTGGCGCCGGGATCTATCGCCAGCATGTTCGGAACGAACTTTGCAAATTCCACTGGCGCCGCCAGCGTCAAGCCGTTGCCCGATACGCTGAACAATGTCTCAATTTTGGTCAACAATAATCCCGCGCCATTGATTTTCGTGAACCAGCTGCAGGCGAATTTCCAGATCCCATTTGAAACTCAACCCGGCATGGCCACTGTAGTGGTCACCGCCAACGGGCTGGATAGTCAGGCAGCGACGGTGAACGTCACCGCTGAGGCGCCTGGAATCTTTATTACCGGCACGAACCAGGCCGTCGTGCTGAACCCGGACAATTCGCTGGCGGAAAGTGGAAGTCCCGCCAAGGTTGGAAGTGTCGTTGTGATGTACGTCACCGGACTCGGCCCCTTGGACCATCCACTGCCCACCGGCTCGCCGGCTTCCAACAATCCGCTCTCGAACGCGACAGTTGTTCCAACGGTTACCATCGGCGGAGCAAATGCGGTGGTGCAATTCGCGGGCATGTCTCCAGGCTTCGTGGGCCTGGGGCAAATCAACATGGTGATCCCGAAGCTGGCCACGGGAACCTACCCGGTAGTGGTTATGCAAGCCGGCCAGTCGAGCAATAATCCGGTGATGAGCGTCAGCCAGTAGCCCCGCGCGTAAGCAAGGGGACAGAGCATTCTTGCGCTATTGCTATCTTGATACTTGCGCCGGGAACTTCTCATTGTGGCTCTGCTCGTCCTGGTCCTGAGACTGCCGTTTCTCAATCAGGCGATCCAAGGCGACGACGTCTATTATCTCTATGGCGCCGAGCACGCCCAGATAGATCCATTGCATCCTCTGCACGCGCGCTATGTTTTTCTGGGCCAGATGGTGGATATGCGCGGCCATCCCCATCCGCCGCTGAATAGCTGGTATCTGGGCCTGCTGCTCGCCATTTTCAAGGATGTACACGAAATCCCGTTCCACGCCGCGTACATTCTGTTCTCACTGATCGCCGCCTTCAGCGCGCTCTCGTTGGCACACCGCTTCAGCCCTTATCCGCTGTCGGCCACGCTGCTGTTTCTGGCGACACCGGCGTTCGTCATCAATGGCAACTCTCTCGAAGCGGATCTGCCTTTTCTCGCTTTTTGGCTGCTCTCCATCGCCTTATTCGTCGGCGCGGTGCAGCGCCACTCCCTGCAACGGCTGATTGGCTCAACGTTCGCCATGGCATTAGCGGCGTTAGCGGCGTACCAAGCCTTTATCCTGACGCCGATCCTGCTGCTCTACGCCTGGAAATGGGGACGCAAATGGCGCGCAGCGTGGATTGCCGCATGTACCGCGCCCGCCGTTTTCGCGGCCTGGCAGCTCTATGAACGCATTTCGAGCGGAGCGTTGCCCGCCCAGGTGCTAGCCGGCTACATGCAGACGTATGGGCTTCAACAATTCGACCAAAAGATTCGGAATGCCGTCGCGCTCACCGGTCATCTGGCCTGGATCGTCTTCCCCGGCCTTTGGATTCCGCCATTGCTGACCATCCCCGTGGCTATCGGCGCGGCGTTCTACGATTGGAATCCGCTCTTCTGGGCTTCCATCGCGGTCGGATTTGGGATCCTGTTCTGGTGCGCGCGTAATTGGCGCGATTTTCTGGCGCAATGGGTGCTTATTTTCTTCGCCGGCGCTCTGATTCTTTTTTTTGCGGGCTCGGCGCGATATTTATTGCCGATTGCGCTGCCCATGGCCGTCCTGGCTACGCAGCGCGTGAGCCGGCGCTGGCAGAAGATTGGATTCGCGGCATCGCTCTCGCTCGGCCTCGGGCTGGCCGTGGTCAATTATCAACACTGGAATGGTTACCGCCAGTTCGCCCGCTCGCTCAAGAGCGACGCCGACTCGAAACGCGTCTGGATCAACGGCGAATGGGGATTGCGTTATTACATGGAATCCGAAGGTGCGCTTCCGCTGCAACAGGGACAAGCCGTTCATCCAGGTGAAATGGTGGTCTCGAGCGCGCTCGGTTACCCCATTGCGTTTACCAGTGGCGGAGGCGTGCTGGCGACCACCGCGCAAGAAACCATCCGCCCGTGGATTCCGCTCCGTGTCGTTTCCTTGCGTGGAAAATCGGCCTATTCCACCACAACATTTGGACTGCGGCCCTTTGATGTTTCACTCGCGCCCATCGATCAACTTCGTGCGGAACTGGTAACCGAGCACAAGCCCACGCTTTCCAATCTTCCCATGAACGCGCCCGAAGCGGAACAGCAGATTGTGAGCGGAGTCTATCAACTCGAAAATAGCCAGTGGCGCTGGATGAGCCAGACCGCCGCGATCATGCTGAAGCCTCCCGCGCGGCCCTCGCCGCTGGTAATTCACTTCACCATCCCAGAACACGCCTCGGCGCGCCAGCTCACCGTGGAACTGAATAACCAGCGCGTGGCATCCGAAAGGTATCCGGGCCCTGGAAGCTACACGCTATCCACTCCACCATTGAAGCCAGACGGCCCGAGCGCCACGGTCATCATCACGGTGGATCACGCCTTCTCCGTCCCAGGCGACAGCCGGCAACTGGGCGTGATCCTAAGCGAAGTCGGCTTTGTGGGGCAGGTTGCCAACCTGCGGCGGGTTGCTAACCCGCGCGTTTTGCGCCGATAGCGCCAACCGGCCCCACTTGGCCGTTGCTATACTAATGATTTAACCGCTCCCTGTACGAGGCGAGGTTTCCGTGTTCTTCAGCGTTAAGGAGTTGGAATTAAAGAAGGTCCGTTTCGACGTGGCCTTCTCTCCTGGTGATATCCAATACGATCAGGGACTAAGCCAGGCAACGCCTCTTGAGGCGGTAGGCGCGGCGGAGTTGCTGCCTCACACTCTGGGAGAAATCCGGATTCAGGGACACCTGAAGGTCCGGATGCAAGCGGACTGTGACCGGTGCCTGGAGCCGGCCGAGTTTCCGATCGATTCAGATTTCGATCTCTTCTATCGTCCGGCCAAGCGCGCCGGATACGAAGAGGACGTGGAGATCGATGAAGGAGAAAGCGAAGTCGCCTTCTATGAAGGGGGCGGCGTGGAGCTGAAAGATATTTTGCGGGAGTTCATTTTGCTCTCGCTGCCGATGCAGCGAATTTGCCGGGAAGATTGTCATGGGATCTGCCCCATTTGCGGCCAAAACCGCAACTTGGCGGAGTGCGTCTGTGAATCAAAATCGGTGGATGAGCGCTGGTCGGCGCTGAAGAAACTTCAAGTCAAAGGAATATAAATGCCCAATCCGAAAAGAAGACATTCGAAGGAGCGCACGTCAACTCGCAGGGCGCACGATTCACTGAAGCGGCCCGGTATTGCGGAGTGCCCGAACTGTCATGAGCCTAAACTGCCGCACCGCGCTTGCCCGCATTGCGGCCGATATAAGGGCCGCGAAGTAATTGAAGTGGCGGAAGAATAAGGGTCCCGCGCACGTCCTATAAATTCATTCCATGCTAACCATCGCGGTGGACGCAATGGGCGGCGACCACGCCCCGAAAGCCGAAGTCGATGGCTCCATCCGCGCCGCCAAGGCTCTTGGCGTCAAAATCATCCTGGTCGGTAAACAGGATGTGTTGCGCGCTGAGCTCGCGCAGCACGGAGATTGGCAGGGTTTGCCCATTGAGATCCTGCACGCCAGCGAACGGGTCACGATGGAAGACAGCGCGGCAAAGGCTGTTCGCAGCAAGCGCGACAGCTCCATAAGAGTTGCGTCCAGATTAGTCCGTGATGGCGTGGCCCACGGTGTGGTGTCGGCCGGCAATACCGGCGCGGTGATGGCCACCGCGAAGATGGTGCAGGGAATGGTGCCTGGCGTGGATCGTCCCGCCCTGGCCTCGGCCTTTCCAACGCTCAAAGGCACGCCAGTGGTGGTGGTGGACGTCGGCGCCAACGTGGATTGCTCGCCGCGCATGCTGGCCCAGTTCGCGGTGATGGGCGATATTTATTCCCGCGTGGCGTTTCGTAAACCTCGGCCCCGCGTGGGCCTGCTTTCCATAGGAGAAGAGGAACATAAGGGTAATGAGCTGACCCGCGCCGTTACACCGCTGCTGAAAGCGCTACCGCTCCACTTTATCGGCAATGTGGAAGGCGGAGACATTTTCACCGGGGATCTCGACGTAATTGTTTGCGATGGATTTGTGGGCAACGTCGCGTTAAAGGTGGGGGAGGGTTTGGTAGATATGATCTACCAGATGTTGCGCGAGTCGCTCGAAGCCACCATTACGCGCAAAATTGGATACGTGCTCTCCCGTACGGCGTTTCACGATTTCAAGAAGCGCCTCGACTATTCCGAGCACGGCGGCGCGCCGCTGCTGGGCGTCAAGGGCGTGTGCATCATTACTCACGGCCGCTCCAATGCCAACGCCATCAAGAACGCCATCCGGGTGGCGAAGGAATTGGCCGGCGGAAAGATCAATGAGCGCATTGAAGCGGAGTTATCGAACGGTCACGCGCCCAGCGCCTCGGCGGCCAACGCGGATTGACATGCGGTTTACCCGAATTGGGCTGGTTCGGTTGTGGGGCAGGATGGCATCCTGCGCGCGGGTTGCTAACCCGCGCCGTTTGCGCCGATTGCCAATCGGCGCGCCGGATACCTACACGCTTACCTACTATGTTGCCAACCTGCCCCGCATGCTCGCAGCGTTCCTCGTCCTGCTGGTTCCAGCGTTTGCCGCGCCTCAGGATCCAGTCCAGTGGAAGCTGACGTTCGATTCGCAGTCGGCGCCTCCGGGTTCGAAGATCCTCGCTCACCTGACCGCCAAAATAGAGCCAGGATGGCATCTCTACTCGCTCACAACTCCGCGTCCGCCCATCGCTACAACAGCAGGTTTGGCCGACAATCCGGGAGTCGCGGGTTTCAAAGTTTATCAGCCGAAAGCTGTCGTCAAGCTGGATCCCTCCTTCAATGTCAACACCGAGACTTTCGGCGAAGAAGTGACGTTCCTCTATGAGATTGAGCTGAAGAAAGACGCGGCCGCCGGGCCGCTGGAGTTGACCGCGCAGGTGCGTTACCAATGCTGCAACGACACCATGTGTCTGCCGCCCAAGCGCAAAACAGCGTTGGCTAGCATCAATATAGATCCGGCGGCGAAGCCGGAAACCATCGCAATACCGGCCGGCTACACGGAGTTCCGAAAAACTTCCGCTGCGAGCCCGGCTGCCGCTCCCGTCGCGCCGGTTCAAAATCCGCAATCCTCCGGCTTCGGTTTCTTCCTGCTAACGACCTTTGCGGCTGGACTCGCTGCCATATTCACACCGTGCGTATTTCCGATGATCCCGTTCACGGTGTCCTATTTCATCAACCGCAATTCCGCATCCAAGCGCGATGGCGTGGTGCAAGCCATCGTCTTCTGTGTGGGCGTCATCGTATTCTTCACCGGCCTGGGACTGATCACCAAAGCAGTCGCCGGTCCCATCGGAGTGGTCAAGCTGGGCAACAGCCCGTGGGTCAACAGCTTCATCGGACTGGTGTTCATCGTGTTCGGATTGAGTTTGCTGGGCGCATTCGAACTAACGCTACCGTCGGGACTTCTCACCAGGTTGAATCAGGCGTCGGAAGGCGGCGGATATTTCGGCACGCTGATCATGGGCCTGACTTTCACGTTGACCTCTTTCGCCTGCATCGGACCCATCGTTGGTCCGCTGCTGGTGGCTTCCGTGCAAACCGGCGGGATCGAACCGGTGCTAGGCATGGCGTCGTTCGCTACCGGATTGGCGCTTCCGTTTTTCGTGCTGGCGCTGTTTCCTTCTTTTCTAAAGAAGCTCCCCAAGAGCGGCGGCTGGCTGATGCGCGTAAAGGTGGTGCTCGGATTTATCGTGCTGGCGGTGTCGATCAAATATCTGAGCACGGCGGATCAGATTCTTCAAACCAATCTGATTTCGCGCGAGCTTTTTATCGCCGCCTGGGTGGTGCTGTTCGCGCTGCCTGGCCTTTATCTGCTTGGTTTCTTGCGCCTGGAAGGCATCCAGCCCGACGAACATCTGGGCGTGGGACGAATGCTGCTGGGATCGTTGTTTCTGATTTTTTCCATCAGCCTGCTTCCCGGATTATTCGGCGCCACGCTCGGCGAGTTAGAAGCAGCCATTCCAGTTCAAGCGAAAACCAGTTCTCTTGGCGCCGCAGGCCAGGAAAGTGGCGGGCCACTCTGGATGAAGAATCAGTATAAAGAAGCGCTCGCCAAGGCCCGCGCGGAAAACAAGCTGGTGTTTGTCAACTTTACGGGCAACGCCTGCACCAACTGCCATTGGATGAAAGCCAACATGTTTCCGCGCCCGGAAATTGCCCCGCTCCTGAAAGACTTTGTCCTGGTAGATCTGTATACGGACGGCACCGACGCCGCATCCGAAGAGAACGCCAAGATGGAAGAAGAGCGCTACAAGACCGTTTCCCTGCCCTTCTATGTGATCCTCGACGCCGACGAACACGTCATAGCGACATTTCCAGGATCCACGCGCGACGTGCAACAGTTCGCCAATTTTCTCAAAACAAGATCACCTGTCGCTTACGCTCGCGGCTCGGAAACGCGCTATCGAACCGCGACCGGCATGCGCAGGGGTTTGGCAGACGGAAACGAAACGTCTGCCCCACAGAGCAGCATAGCCGCAACCAAAGCTGGGCCGACGAGGGCGTCGGCTGCGGACCAGCGGGTCCGCCCCACGAATTGTCGCAGGCTGCGAAGATTTTCAGGTCTAGTAGTACATACGCGCAAGAACTTCCCACCAAGTGGCGCAGGCGCTTTCGCCTGCGAACCGATTTTCTCACAGCTTCTAAGGGAGTCGGTGCCTTTAGCCGTTACGGGTGGATCTTGAGAGAAACAATTCCGCCGTCAGTGTCTCCTGTTCCTTCTCGCCAGCCGTTCGCCATTTAGCGAGCGCCTTTTCGCGAAGCCCGTCCAGCAATTCGAACTGGCGGCGCGCTTCCAGCACTCGCCCCCGCTGCTCCAACACTTTCGTATCGCACTGCTGCTCGCGACCCTCAAACACGCGAACTCGTTCGTGCACGTGGATGCAGTAGGAATCCAGATTTTCCAGATCCTGGCCCCGCAAAGTATGTTGCGCCAGTACCTCCTCGCGCGATTGCGACAAATGGTCGCGAACTTGCCGCTTAGCGTCGGCTAGCGCCTGCCGTTCGGCTCGGACCTGCTGCAGCTTGAGTTCTTCCAGGCTGAGTTGTTCCCAACGCCAGCGACGGACTCTTTCCAGCTGAAATTGGAATTTTTTCATCCCGCCTGTTTGGCCAGCTCGCGCAGCTGGGCCATGGTCTGCTCAAACGGCGCCAGCGACGCGTTGTCCTGTTTCAGGAATTCGAGCAGCTGCGGCCGGATGCGGATGGCCGCGTCCAATTTTGGATTCGCGCCGTTGGCGTAGGCGCCCAGGTTGATCAGGTCTTCGGCGCGCTGATGGGTGGCCATGGCGTCACGGATCTTGAGCGCGGCCTCGCGCTGCTCGGGCGTGTACAGCCGGGGCGCCAGCCGGCTCACCGATTGCAGAACATCGATGGCCGGATAATGTCCTGCCGCGCCGAGTTCGCGCGAAAGAATGATATGGCCGTCCAGGATGGCGCGCACCGCATCGCAAATCGGCTCGTTGAAATCGTCCCCCTCCACCAGCACCGTGAAGAACCCCGTAATGGAGCCTTTGCGGAAACGCCCGGCCCGTTCGAAGATTTTTGGAAGCAGATTGAAAACCGATGGCGTATAGCCCTTCTGGCTGGGAGGCTCCCCGGCGGCCAATCCGATTTCGCGCTGCGCCATAGCCAATCGCGTGACGGAATCCATTACCAGCAGAACATCCGCTCCTTGGTCGCGGAAATATTCCGCTGCCGCCAGCGCCACAAACGCGGCGCGGATTCTCAGCGGCGCGGGCCGGTCTGAAGTCGCAACAACCAGTACCGAGCGTTTCAACCCGTCCGGACCAAGCTCGTGTTCAATAAAATCGCGTACTTCGCGGTTTCGTTCCCCGATGAGCGCTATCACGCTCACATCCGCCGAACTGTGCCGGGACATCGCACCCAAGAGCGTGCTCTTGCCGACGCCCGAACCGCCGAATATCCCGATCCTCTGGCCTTTTCCGCAAGTGAGCAGGCTATCGATGGCGCGGATGCCGGTGGACAATGGTTGACCGATGGGTTCCCGCTCCAGCGGACCAGGCGGCGCGGCATACAGGTCGTAAGGGATCTTGGCCTCGATAGGGCCCAAACCATCCAGCGGCTTTCCGAAGCCATCGATCACCCGGCCTAGTAACCGCGGGCCGCATTCCATACGGGCGTCCTCTTTGCGCGCCGTAATCGGGTCTCCCAGGCGCAGGCCGTCGGTTTCTTCGAGCGGCATCGAGAGCACCCGGCCGTCGCGAAAGCCGATCACCTGGGTACGAATCACGCGCCCGACCTTGGTGCTGATTTCGCAGAAATCGCCCACGGCAGCCGCCGGCCCGTTCGATTCCACCAGCAGCCCCACCAGTTCTGTAACACTTCCAGTCCAGCGGCAGGTCTCGATTTTCGCCAGCCTTTCGTGATACGGCGCGAGTTTTATCATGCTCTTCGAACCAGGTCCGCCAACCCGCGCTCGATCTCCTGAAGTTGCGTTTCCACCGAAGCGTCCAAGGTGCCGCGGCTCGATTCGAAAATCGCCGCGCCACGCTCCAGACCCGGATCGGAGAGAACCTCCACGCGTTGGGGCAGCCCCATCTTTCCCAGGAATTGTTTGACCATCGGGGCATCTTCCGACCGGATCCGTACCGTGTGCACTTCGCGCGCTTCGATTTTTTCGAGCGCTGCCTTCACCAGTCCCAATAGCGCATCCGGAGCCACGGTTAACTCCCGGTGCAGAACCCGCCGCGCGATTGCCAGCGCTAGCTTTACCACGTCTTCTTCCGCTTCCTGCCGGAAACGTTGCCGCATCCCCGACATTTCTTCGATAGCGCGGGCCATCCTGGCGTTCATGGCCTCCAATTGGCCGCCCAGCTCCTGCCGCGCCGACGCTTGGCCTTCCTGAACGCCCTGCTGATAGGCGGCCCGCATCTTCTGCTCCGGGTCGTTGCCGAAGCGGGCCCCTCGGCCGGAGCCTGAAGCGGCGGATGGCGGAGAATACTCCTTGGCCGGCTGTTGCTCGCGAGTCACCACAACGTCCTCGGTCGAGCCGACACTGCGCCATGTGATCGGCGCCATCGGGACCCCGCCGCGGTGCAGCTTAGACGACATACTGCTCTCCCACGGTGCCCTTGAGGCTAATAGTGCCTTCCGCTTCCAGTTGCCGTACCACCGCGATGATTTGCTGCTGGGCCGCCTCCACTTCCTTGATCTTCACCGGACCCAGGGCATCCATGTCTTCCTTCAGCATTTCTGAGCCGCGTTGTGACATGCCCGCCAGAAAGTGAGCCCTCAACTGTTCGCTGGTCCCCTTCAATGCCACCGTGAGGATCTTGCGGTCGATCTTGCCCAGCACTTCCTTAATGGACTCCTGGCCCAGCAGCAGCAGGTCTTCGAACACGAACATTAGATGACGGATGGTCTCCACCAGATTGGGATCGTTTTGCTCGATCCCTTCCAGAATCTCCTTGCTCGTGCCGGAGTCCAGACGATTGAACATCTCCGAGACCGCGCGGACGCCCCCATAGGATTCGCGGCTAAGCTCACCCAGATCTTTCAGTTTCTTCCCGATGATGGCCGCGATCTTCGAGATGATATCCGGCGAGATCTGGTCCAGATTGGCCATTCGCAACGCCACGTCTGAACGCAGCTCGGCCGGAAGGGAAACCAGCAGTCCGGCGGCCTGCGAAGCGTTCAAATGCGAGAGGATCAGCGCGATGGTCTGGGGATGCTCATTGTGGATAAACTTCGCGAGCTGTTGTGGATCCGCTTTTTGCAGGGTGTCGAAACTGGCCGTTTCCGACCCCAGCGTTTTCATCAGCCGGTCCATCATTTTTCGGGCGTGTTCCGGACCGAAAGCGGTGATCAGCATTTTCTTGGCGAAATCGACGCCGCCCTTTAGCACGAAGTCGCGCGCCACCGACATTTGGTAGAACTCGTCCAGAACGGCTTCGGCCTGCTCGTTGCTGATATTGGTGATACGGGCAACTTCATGCCCGATAAGTTGCACCTCTTCCTCGTCCAGCTGCCGCAGAATTTCGGCGCTGGTCTGGTCCCCGAGAATGACCATCAGAATCGCCGCCTTGCGGATGCCGGAAACTTGCTGGACTGTTTCTACGTTTTGAATCACGGCGTCAATTCTTCGCTTCGCTCATGATCAGTTCTTTCCTTCGCTCATCCACGATCTCAAGACGTGCGCCATGGAGGTGGAATCCTTCTTGGCTTGTTCCCCGATATGCTTGGTCAAGACCTCTGCCTTCTTGGTTACCGGCGGGGCCTTCAGCGCGTTCAACGCGTCCGTTTCCTGTTTCTGGCGCACGGCGGCCTGCTCAGCCAACTGGTTCTCGATGCGCTTATTCAGCGTCTCACCTGTCGCGGCGGCCAATTGCGGGGCCATCTCAACTGATTCCATGGGGCTGCGCCGCAAAAGCTTGAACACCGCCACCAGCAGCGTCAGCAGCATCGCCACGGCAACTCCCGCTCCCACCAGAACGAACTTGTTCTTCAGGGCCTGCTCGTACCAAGGCGGTGGTGGCGGTGGTGCGGGCTTGGACGCCGGGGAAACAGGCTCCGGATTCAAAGTAGCCTCAAAAGGCATAGTTTCTACGATTAATTGGTCGCCGCGCTCGGCCGAGAACCCGATCACTCCCGCCACCAAATCATGGATCACTTTCAGCTTATCGGCCGAGGGAGGCTCAACAATACGTTTGGCCTTTGGCCCGGCGCCCTCCGTCCGGACGTCGGAATCCACCAGCAGCGCAACCGACATCTTTTTTACCGAGCCCTGCGGCAGGCGCATGTGTCGCACCGAGTGGCTGGATTGATAGGTGATGTTCTCCGTGCGCCGGGAGACGGCGTTCGAAGCACCACCGGGACGCGAGGTAGGCCGAGGCAGATTCGAAGCAGTGCCCGGCACGCCAGTAGCCGTAGTTCCGCCGCTGATATCTTCCGTCTTTTGCGAAGTCACCATAACGGACTTGCTCGGATCGTAAGATTCATCGCTCTGTTCGGCGCTGGTAAAGTCGCATTCCACCGACGCGGTAGCGCGAAATTTGTCCGCGCCCAGCAGCGGCTCTAAGGTGGTGTTGATTTTTGCCAGCAAGTCTCGTTCAATCTTCTGGCGATAGTCGATTGCTGCTTCCGATGGTTCTGGATCATCCGGAGACAGGGCTTGACGCGCCTTGTTTAGAAGATTGCCCCGCATATCCACCACCGAAACAGCTTCGGGCACCAGGCCCTCCACCGCGCTGGCCGTCAACTGGCAGATGGACGCAACATTCTGCGCGGATAGCTGCGCCCCGGCACGCAGCTTGACCAGGACACTGGCCTTGGCCGGCTGGTGCGATTCCAGGAATATTGATTCCTTGGGGAAAGTAATATGGACCCTGGCCTGTTCCACTTCCGCCAGCGACATCACCGAACGCTCCAGCTCGCCCTCCAGCGCCCGATGATAGTTAACCTGCTCGGCGAAGTCGCTGGCGCCGAAATTGGTTTTGTCGAACAGTTCAAACCCGATCCGCCCGCTTTTCGGGATGCCGGCGGCCGCCAGCTGAAGCCGCAGCTCGGCCACCTTGGCGGAGGGAACCAGCACCACCGTTCCATTCTCCGATAAGCGGAATTCGGACCCGCTCTCGCGCACCTTAGCTACAACGGCGCCCGCATCTTCGGGGGAAAGCGCGCTGTACAGCGGCCGGAAATCCCGTTCCTGGTTCCAGCGCGAAAACGCGACCAAAACCGCCACCACGGCTCCCGCCGCAATCACGATGGAGAGGCATTGCTTCCACGTCAGGGTGTTCAGCAGACGTTTCATGGAGTCTTTCGGCTAGCCACTTACATCTGCATTTTCATGACTTCCTGATAGGCCGATATTACTTTGTTCCTTACCGAAAGGAACAGATCGAAGCTGGTCTCCGCGTCCTCCACCGCCAGCGCGACCTTGTGAACTTCTTCGTCTTCGCCTGAAAGATATTTGCCGATGGCATTCGCGGAGTTCTGCTGGAAGTGCTCTACCCGTCCGATGGCATCGGAAAGAACCGACTGGAAACTGCCAGCCGTACTCTGCTGCCCCGCGCTAATCGGCTGGATCAGAGGTATGGCCGGCGCCTGGATAGGGGTTATGGGAAGCGGCATCGCGGTTATTTCATCAGGTTGATGGACTGCACAATCATGTCTTTAATGGCCGTCATGGCCGAGACATTCGCCTGGAAGTTGCGCGCGGTGCTCATAAGGTTCACCATGTCTTCGGCTGGATTTGCGCGGGGGTAGGCGACATAGCCGTCTTTGTCCGCGTCGGGATGCCCGGGCATGTATCGTTTATCCGGCTCACGCATATCTTCCACTACATCGGAAACCTCCACGCCGTTCACTCCCGAACCCATTTCGGTTTGAAACACTGCCGAAAACGGAGAGCTTTCCGGCGCGCTGGTAAAGATCGCTTCTTTGGGCCGGTATGGCCCCCCTTCCGGAGTGCGCGTGGTTTCCGAGTTCGCGAGATTTTCCACCAGCAGTTCGGCCCGCGTACGCTCGGCTGCCATACCGGAAGCACTCACCGAAATTGCCGATAAAAGGCTCATGATGACTTCTCCTCGATGGCCTCCGTCATGATCTTCATCTGGGTCTTCATCAACGCGGAGGCCAGGTTGAACCGCAATGCGTTTTCCGAGACCATGCGCGCTTCCCGATCCATGATCACGTTATTGCCGTCGTTCTTCACCACCAGACCCGGTGTTTCAATCACGTTGGGAGTTGCATTCTTCATTGAGCTCATGAACTCGAACTGGAAATCGATATCTTTGGCCTTATACCCCGGAGTATCCGCGTTGGCGATATTGGAGGCGACGAGCTTCTGCCGGGCACTCAACAGGTCCATGTAGTGCTCCAGCTGATCCGTAATACTTTCCACCACGCAGCCGATATGAGCAACCGTACCGCCAAACCTTGGTCACCATACGGTTCAGCCAATTAGTGTCTTTTGCCCAGGCAATAATCTGCCCCAAGGCAACGTAATGCCGTTCCAAAGTGGAATGCGGAACCGGGCGGGGTCACCAGATCAGGATTTCCACGATTCTGATACACCTAGTGGGGGGAGGCCGACTAGGGAGCGGTCTAGGTACTTTCCCCCCCTAGTTTAAGCATTACCTGAAATTGATCCCGTACCAGTACCCCTGTAGAATCGAAGTGCGGGCGGTCGATAGGCTAGACATGAGCGAAAGTTTTGCGACAATCGAAAATAAGGAAGTACGTCCAAATCTCTTGGAGGCCAGAAAGGGAGTGATCCGTGTTTTAATCGCCGATGATCACCCCATCGTACGCGATGGCCTCAATAAGCTCCTCAGCCTGGAAGAGGACGTCCAAGTGGTGGGCGAAGCCTGCGATGGCTGCGAGGTTCTGGACAAGGTCCAGGAACTAGATCCGGACGTTCTCCTGCTCGACCTGCGCATGCCCAACCTGGACGGCCTAAGCGCATTGCAGGCGCTGCAACAAACCAACAAACGCACCCGCGTCATCGTTCTCACCGCCTCCGAGGACAAGAACGAATTCGTGCAGGCCATGAAGCTGGGCTGTTCGGGCATCGTGCTGAAGCAGACGGCGCCGGAGTTGATCGTAAAAAGCATTCGCAAAGTGCACGGAGGCGAAATCTGGCTGGATTCCAACACCACCGCGGCAGTGATGCGGCAGTTCGCCGTGCCCGGCGAGATCGGCGGATCCGGATCTGGAAAGTCCCGCGAGCGGTCGCCCTTGAGCCAGCGCGAACGGGAAATCGTGCAGTTGGTTGCGCAGGGTTACAAAAACAAGGAAATGGCCGAGAAGATGTTCATTAGCGAGCAGACGGTAAAGAATCATCTGCACAACATCTTTGACAAACTGGGCGTCTCCGATCGGCTGGAACTGGCTCTGTATGCCATCCATAAGGGTCTACATCTTAACGCGGAGCGCTAAAAACAGCGCTTGTGCTTACGAATGGTAAGAAAATCCCTGGTGTCCGGTCTACGCAGTTTTCCCTACCCGATTTGAGTCTTCTCTCCCATTGCGATTGATTCGCTCTCAGCGTAAATTCCTAGATACGGAGCGTAATCAACATGCGACTTTTGATTGTTGTTTCGCTACTTCTTGTGGGGCTGGCAGCATGCTTACCGGCGCAAGTGCCCCAAATGAACAGCGTTGCCCCCGACAGCGGGAAAGTGGGAACCGTTCTTCGCGCGCACGGCGTGTTTCTCGGCCGTGACAAAGTGGAAGGAATTTACCTTTCCGACCATACCCTGGACATGATGGTGAAAGTGCTGAACCAATCCGATGATGTGATCGAATTCCGCATTCCACCCTCAGTCAAACCCGGCAAACTGCAGCTGGTGATAAAAACAACCGGCAAAGACGCCTACCTGCTGGAACAGCCTGTATACGTCAGAGTGGAAGAACCGAAAGAAACCGGCGAAGTAGCCGCCTCCTCGAAGTAGCCCCGCGCATGAGCAAGGGGACAGCGGTAGGGCAAGCCGTAGGCTTACCCTACTAGCTAAGGTGTTCTCTCTCTTCTTCTGGCCATCCCCCGACAACGAAGACGTTCTTATCGCCGAGCTTTGGGAGTGCGGCACCACCGGCATTATCGAAGAGGATGGCGGGATTCGAGCCTTCTTCGAGGACCAAAGCCAGCTCAATCGATTCGACGCCTATGCCCCAGAAGTGCGCGAGGAAAAGCCTGCTGACTGGGCGCAGGTGACCCGCGACGCCTGGCCCGCCATGGCGGTGGGGCAGCGCTTCTTCCTGACCCCGCCCTGGTGCCTGGAAGCTACGCCCGAAGGCCGCCTGCGGCTCCCTATCCATCCCGGAATGGCCTGTGGCACCGGCCGCCACCCAGCCACCCAGCTCGCGCTGGAGGCCATTGAACAACACGTGCGGCCGGGCGATTCCGTGGTGGACGTCGGCACCGGCTCAGGCATTCTCTCGGCTGCGGCCGCTCTGATCGGAGCAGCGCAGGTCATCGGCTGCGATGTCGATCCCGAAGCCATTCGAATCGCCCGGGAGCGCGTGATCGTTCCAATGTTTATTGGCTCCGCGGAAGCAATTCGATCCCGAAGCGCGGACGTCGTTATTGCCAACATCGACGCAGCAACTATCGAAGACCTTGCAGCAGAATTCGCTCGAATCCGAAAATCGGACTCGAGTCTAATCCTAACCGGCTTTCCTGAATGGGATGCCCCGGAAGGCTTCAACGTCAAAAAGATACTGAAGCGTGAGGAATGGCTGTGCCTGGTGGCCTGAATTTCTGAATCTAGGTTCGGGTCGATT
>Ga0210388_10001754_pt1 | contig 17062 bp, 17 predicted proteins | sample IncBWC19OmetaG_FD_155485 | JGI IMG/M metagenome (GOLD analysis project Ga0210388, IMG submission 155485) | Forest soil microbial communities from Barre Woods Harvard Forest LTER site, Petersham, Massachusetts, United States - Inc-BW-C-19-O ... | reverse complement strand
AACCGCCGTGCCAGGCGGTGTTGCTTCCATTCACGAACAAACTCTAGTCAAGGAGTCCGGCCTAGAACGCTTTCTCCGCTACGATCGCTGGCCACGCCACGCGTTTCGCACGCTTCTTTTTGACCCGGAGCGCACGCAGGCCCAATACGAAACACTCGAGTTGCAGGAAGACTCTGGATTTGCTGGCGGCGCATTTCACGTCAACGCGTCTTCTGCCAACGATGCGCAGTTGATTCGGGAAGACGAACTGAAGGCCGGCGCGAAAGGTGAGTCCACGGCGCCGAGGCTTTCCCTTGCGAAACGCTTTTCTTTCGGCCCCGCCCCGAATGGTTGCGAAGTCGGCTGCGAGATTGGGTTGAAGCTGAAGAGCTCTCTCGCAAAGCCGATCGCCGTCGGGATCGAATCGGTTATCAATCTACTCGCTCCCGATGCGTCGGATCGTTTTTTTGAGACGCCGAACGGTCCCCAAAATCTCCGTTTCAGTGGCGTTTTGCCGGGCCCGTTACTTCGCATGGAGGACGGATGGCAGCGCATACGCATCACGCTGCATGCGCCTGGCGCAAAAGAATTCTGGGTCGCTCCGATTGAAACAGTGTCTGAATCCGAGGAGGGTTTCGAACGCGTCTACCAGGGCTCGCAGATCCTCGCCATCTGGCATCCGCCCCTGGTGGCCCAGGAGCCATGGTTTGCGCGCCTCGTCTGGCGCATTGAGTCTTTTTAATTTCTGTTCAACAAAAAGAGAACTGTCTCGCGTGCTTTACGCCTGTATCACTCGGCGATGAGCAAATTTTGCGAGAATGGCCATTCTTCATCCACCCACTGGCCTTCGCATCGAAAACCAGTCCGCGCCGCCATTTCCGCCGCTTCGCCGATTCTGTATTTGTGCGAGCTCTCTGTCCAAATCGTCTCATCTTCATCTAGCGACATGCGAAGCCCCGCTGCTGGAATCTCCACGCGTTGCCGGCAAGTGGACCGCAAGTGCATCTCCATCCGCCGCTCGATAGCGTTCCACCGCGCCTCGTGCCGGAAATTCGCTAAATCGAAATCCCCCCGCAGCTCGCGGTTAATCCTCGCCAGCAAGTTCATGTTGAATGCCGCCGTCACTCCGGCTGGATCGTCATACGCCAGCATTTGAACTTCGACGCTCTTTTCCAGGTCCGTGCCCAAGAGCAACGCGTCGCCCTCTCGCAATATGTGGCGCACACTAAGCAAAAAGTCCTCGCCCGCATCGCGATCGAAATTCCCGATCGTGCTTCCGAGAAACAGCACCAGCAAATGGTCGCCATCGGCGCGCCCGCGGGCCACGGCACGCAGACCTTCCAGATACGGCTGTTCATGGCCGACGATACTCACCAGATCAATCTGTCCCAGTTCTTTTTCGCATGCCGCTAGAGCGGAGGGTGAAATCTCAATCGGGAAGTAATACGTTTTCTGCCGCCGCGAGAGCGCTTCCAGTATCCAACGAGTCTTTTTTCCGCTCCCACTGCCCAGTTCAGCTACGTGCACTGGCGAAGGCAACAGGTTCACGATCTCTCTCGCGTGTTTCTCCAACAGCCGCGCATCCGCGCGTGTCAGGCCGTATTCCGGCAGGACGCAAATCGCCTCAAACAAGGCCGAGCCCACTTCGTCATACAAGTATTTTGATGGCAATTCGCGCTGTCCGCTTTTCGTCAGGCCTTCACGCACATCTGCAGCGAATTCGGACACATGTCTCAGCAACGGAAGGGTTTGCGTCGTCTGCATGTCAGCTCCCAAGGGCCCGGGATTGTCGGTGCTAGTCTTCCACGCAACGGAATGTCGCGTAGACGTACGGATAATGCGGTTGAAACCAGTTCCGGAAGGATCGCCGCAACATGCAAGCGGCAGTTCGCGGCGACCCTCCCTTCATCACGTAGTGTTTGCCATCGAAGAAATTCGCGGAATAGCCTGGGTAAAAGGGCATGGCCACAAATCCAGGGAATGGTGCGAATTTCGTTCGCGTCCATTCCCAGCCGTTGCCAACCAAATCGTGAACACCAAACGCGCTCGTTCCGTCCGGGTGCGAGCCTGCTGGCGCAGGATCCCATTGCTTGAAATCAAAATTCCCGTGGCGTGCGCTTGGTGCGTCCTCTCCCCACGGATAAGCCCGCTCACTCCGGCCTTCGCGCATTCCATAAGCCGCCCGGTGAAATTGTTCTTCGCTCGGTAGTGCGCGCCCAAGCCACTTCGCATATGCCGTGGCCTCCGCGTGGCTTACGTAAACGGGCCACTCGAGTGGCAAACGGACCTCCCCGAACATCGCGCGGTACATCCAAAGATTTCCGTCCTGCTTCCAAAACGCCGGATGCGCAACGCCTTCCTTTTCCTTCCAAGCCCATGCCTCTTCACTCCACAGCGCAGGGTTCTCGTACCCGCCGGCTTGGATAAATCGCAGAAAATCCTGATTCGTTACGTTTCCGCTCTCGATCGCAAACTCCGCCACGTCCGTCGCAAGCGCTTCCAGTTCGTTATCCCAGCCGAATTCATCACCGGTAATGTATCTCAACCCCAGCGTCGCCCGCCCCGCGGGTATCTCGACGAGCGTGGACTTCATTCGCGCCGGCCCAAAGCTCGGCCCAATGGATCCGCGGATCTTTCTATCGGTCGGGAGCCGGTGCAACATATAGGCCAGCGTTTCCGCGTGCATCAGCCTATGCTCTATAGCTACTTCTAGCATGGCAATCAACTGGGGATGTCCCTCGGCCGGTCGCGCTAGGGCACGTTCGATTGCCGAATCCAGTTCATTTCGCAATCGACGGTTGTAGTGTTCCACTTCTTCGCGCTTGGGCCAGTCGCTCGGCCCGTCGCTTGGCAATCCGCCACCCACGGGGTCGATTCCGAACGCAAAAAGGTCATCAAACGTTCGCTGCACTGATTGCAGTCCAAACGCGCGTTGCGCGAGAAGGTTCCAATCAAAAGCTTCGACGTGTCCCAGGTAAAAAATGATTCGGTGCCGCTCTGGAATGGGCCTGTCGTAAATGGCCTCGTTGCGCACGATCTGAAACAGGTCATCGGTTTGCGCACGCGCGTCTAACAGGCGGGTGTGAAGGTTGTGCCGAATGCGGACAGATGTAGCGGTGGCTGCCATGGCTTTCTTCCCCCCTAACTTGGATGCGGTTAGCGCAAGAAGGATGCGCCGAAATTCGGCGTCCGGGGGCTTGAGTGGGGTACGATGTTCCCCCTGTGGCGTGAGGCTGTCAACCGAAATGAATGCGAAACCCGAAGCGCCGTCGGACGTCACCATCGAATTCCGTGGCGTGAACTACTGCATAAACGATATTCCAAGCCGCGCCATCGTCTCAAATGTGTCACTAACCGTTCTGCGGGGCGAAACCCTCGTACTCCTCGGACGCAGCGGCAGCGGCAAAACCACTCTCTTAAGGCTCATTAATGGCATGCTCGTCCCCACGCAAGGACAGGTTTTTGTCGAAGGCCGTGCCACAACTGACACCGATCCCATCCATCTCCGGCGCGGCATCGGCTACGTCATTCAGGAGGCAGGTCTCTTTCCGCATTTCACAATCGCGGAAAATGTAGGTCTCGTTCCCTCTCTCGAAAAATGGGAACCCACGAGGATTGCTGCTCGCGTAGAAGAACTTCTTCAACTAGTTGGTCTCAATCCCCCCGAATTTTCCGGTCGGCATCCGCGCGAGCTTTCTGGCGGCCAGCGGCAGCGCGTTGGGGTCGCACGCGCCCTCGCCGCCGACCCTCCCATCCTGCTCATGGATGAGCCCTTCGGCGCTCTCGACCCTGTCACCCGCGCCGAGCTTCAGCGCGAATTCAGCGCACTGGCTCATCGCCTCAATAAGACTATCGTCTTCGTAACACACGACATTCGCGAAGCCCTTCTTCTCGGTCAGCGCATAGCGCTTCTCCAAGCAGGACGTCTGGTCGCCCTCGGGTCTCCGCAAGATTTTCTCCGTCTCAACCATCCCGAGGCCCACGCCTTCTGCGCCTGCCTCGAGCCATCCGAGAGAGCGCACAAATGAATCCCTGGACCTTTTTCGTAACTCATCGCTCCGAAATCTTCAGCGCCACGCTGGATCACGTAACGCTCGTCCTCATTGCCATGGCTTTTGCTATCGCCATTGCTGTACCGCTCGGCATGCTGATTGTGCAGCATCGGCATCTCCGCTCTATCGCGTTAGGCATCGCCAGCGTTTTTCAAACTATTCCCAGCCTCGCGCTCTTCGGCTTCTTAATTCCGATCCCATTCATCGGAGGCATCGGCCGCCGCACCGCCATCGTCGCCCTCATCCTCTATGCGCTTCTTCCTATTCTCCGCAACACCTACGTCGGACTCAGTGGCGTCGATCCCACTATCCTCGAAGCCGCCGAAGCTATGGGTATGACCAACACACAAATTCTCCTCCGCGTCCGCTTCCCGCTCGCGCTAAGCATTATTCTCGCGGGCATACGAACCGCAACCGTCATCACCATCGGAGTAGCCACAATTGCCGCCGCCATCGGCGCCGGCGGTCTCGGCACCTTCATTTTCCGCGGGGTCGCCATGGTAAGTGACTCTGTCATTCTCGCCGGCGCCATCCCCGCCGCCCTCCTGGCCATTTTTGCCGACCTCCTCCTTGGCCAACTCGAACGCCGCCTCAAAGTCGTCTAATCGCCTTCACTCTCTTTTTCCTCTTCTCTGTGCTCTCTGCGGCCTCTGTGTTAAATTCCACACTCCAATGGAACTCCCCACATAACATGCGCAGCCGCTCGCTCCGAATCCCATACCTCCTCCATTTCCTTTGCCTCCTCAACTTCCTTTTCTTCACCTCTGCCTGCCGCAAGCCCGCCCAACCCCACCTAACCATCGGCTCAAAATTTTTCACCGAGCAAGTCATCCTCGCCGAGCTCCTCGCCCAACACATCGAAGCCCGCACCCACATCCACGTCGAGCGCAAAACCAATCTCGGCGGCACTCTCCTGGTTCACAAGGCGCTCCTCGCCGGCGATCTCGATCTCTATGTTGAATATACCGGCACCGCCCTCACCGCAGTTCTCAACGAATCGCCCGGCGCAGACAACTCCACCGCCATCTTCAACCGCGTGAAGCAACAATACGCCCAGCGTTTCAATCTCGAACTCACCGAACCGCTCGGCTTTGAAAATACCTTCGCTATGGTTATCCGAGGCGACGACGCCAACAACCTCCATCTCCATACCATGTCCGATCTCGCACCAATCGCTCCCAAGTGGCATGCAGGCGTCGGCTATGAATTTCTCGAACGCCCCGACGGCTTTCGCGGCTGGAGCGACCGCTACAAGCTCCGCTTCGCCGCCCCGCCTAACGTCATGGACCTCGGACTCCTCTATCGCGCCCTACTCGATCATCAAGTCGATATCGTCGCTGGCAATTCCACTGACGGTTTAATCGACTCGCTTCATCTTGTCGCTCTCGAAGACGATCTCCACTATTTCCCGCCATACGACGCCGTCCCCATCGTCCGCCGTGACGCGTTTGAAAAATTTCCTCAGCTCCGCGCCGCGCTAGCTGATCTTTCCGGCAAGATCTCCGCCGCCGAGATGCGCCACCTCAATGCTCAAGTAGACGCCGACCAGCGTGATGTCGCCACCGTCGTCCGCGCATTCCGCTCCGCAAAAAATTTGTAAACCGTAACCTTTTGCCCGCCACAACGCGTCTAAGGATTAGTTTTGCTTTACCTCGGTTCAAGGGTCCAAAGGTTCAAGTTTCACACAAGCAACTTTCGTGGCGTTTTCGGGTTTTATTTTTTGTAAGCACTACCGGCCCGTTCAGCACAAGGTTGCATAACTCCCGGTTCAAGTAGGTAGGAAATACAAATCAACTCGGAGGTTCAAATGAAGTCACTTCTAGGAGTTCTTGCACTGCTCTTGATTTGTTCTATTCCTGTTCTCGCGCAAGAAAAGCACCCGCCGGCTCCGCCGCCTTCTCACCCCCCGTCCCATGGCCCTGCCCCCGCCAAACCCGAGGCCCATCCCCCTGCCACTCCCAATTATGTCGACAAAGCCGGCCATCCCAACGCTCCCCACGTGCACTCCAACGGCAAATGGGTTGGCCACGATTCAGGCCCCAATGATCCGCACTATCACGTCGATCATCCCTGGGCCCACGGCCACTTCACCGCGGGCTTCGGCCCCAAGCACGTCTGGCGTATTGAAGGCGGGAATCGCGAACGCTTCTGGTTCGGCGGCTTCGCCTTCAGCATCTTCCCCGTCGACTACGGCTTCTGCGACGACTGGAATTGGGGCACCGATCAGATTGTCGTCTACGAAGATCCCGACCACGATGGCCTCTATCTGGCCTACAACGTCCGTCTGGGCACCTACTGTCACGTCGAGTACCTCGGCCCCGTATAGTCCGCTTCAATCGTCGGCCTTTCGCCGCCGATCACAACTTAACTCCACAGAGGGGCACGTTCATCGTGCCCCTTTCCTTTTGGCCAACTAGGCTTACTTCGGGATTTTCATAACGCAATACGAATTCCGCTTTCGACACGATTCGCACCGGCAAATCCATCTTCCCGCCCCAACAAACTTCAAATTTGTATACAAGTGAACAGACTTCCGTCTTTGCAAAGCCTACGATGATGCTGCATTAAAAGGACTGTAGTGTTGGTCAGTTCATTCCCTTCAGCTTGAACATCCCGATCCCCCAAAAGAGCTGAGGACATCGAACAACACATCATTCGCATTGCTCGCACCGCTCGTAGTCCGGCCATTCGTTGAACGGAACTAGTTCAGCGGGTTCTCCGCATTGGGCGGAGCAAGCAGTAATTCTTGGGCTCGGCGTGGAAGTGTCTCGCAACGCAGACAGAAAGGTAAAAAGCTATGCCTCTCATTCAAGTCTTCATAGCCCTGATCGTAGTGGGTGTCCTCCTGTGGTTGGTGAATCGTTTCATCCCCATGGCAGGCAGTATCAAATCAATCTTGAACGCAGTCGTGGTCATTTGCGTCGTCCTCTGGCTCCTCAATGTATTTGGACTGTTCCATTCTCTCTCGAATATCCGCGTTGGATAGCGAGCGCATAGATTTGGCGGGGAAGGGAAGAAACGCGGGTCCGGATGCCCATCAACAGTTTTAGAAACTAGGCGCACCATTTGCTAAGAGTGACGAGCGCATAAGTTGTTGCAATGGAGGTATCACATGAAACCAATCGGAATAATGAGTACAGCGGCCCTATTTTTGCTTTTGGGAATCGCCGCACCTGCAAACGGACGTCAGGAAAAACCCGAAGAAAAGGCTCCGCCGCCGAAGCAGCAAGAGGCTAAGCCTGAGAAGCAGCAGCCCCACGCAAATGCTCCGAAACAGCAACAACAAGCCAAGGCCCCAAAGCAGGAGCCTCAGGCTAAGCCTGAAAAGCAACAGCAACAGGCTAAAACTCCCAAGCAGGAACCGGCCAAGCCTGAGAAACAGCAACAACAAGCCAAAGCTGCCCCGAAACAAGAACAACACGCTGCACCGGAAAAGCAGCAAGCTAAAGAGCAGCAACAGCAAAAGACCAACTCTGCAAAGACACAGACTGCACATTCGCAGCCAGCGCACCAGCAGCAAGCCAGCTATTCACACGCTCCACAGCGCACTCAGCAGGCCATGGCAACACAACGCGCGCAGCCAGCGCTGCGCCTAAGCGCCAGAGGCAGCGGCCGAATTCCAGATGACCGTTTCCGTGCCAATTTTGGCAGCGGACATAACTTCCACATGGGTAACCCAGTCCTGGTCGGCGGATATTCTCGCTTCCAGTATGGCGGCTTTTGGTTTGGATTCGTTCAACCTTGGCCAGTCGGCTGGTACTACACGGATGATGTTTACATCGATTACGTCGACGGCGGCTATTACATGTACAACCCGTATTATCCCGGCGCTCGCTTCTCACTCAGCGTCGTGATCTAACGCACGGCACTGTCTATTAATTGAGTACCACCCGACCCGGCGCGGAAATTTGCGTGGAAATAGCAACGCAGCCGGAGCGGGGAATTTAGAACCGCTGGATGGATTCGCGTACGAAGGAGAAAACAATGCTTGGAACTATCTTGATTATTTTTTTGATCTTGGCGCTCTTTGGCGCACTCCCGCGATGGTCGCACAGCAGAGAGTGGGGATATGCGCCGACGGGAGGCCTGGGGTTGGTTCTCGTCATCGTCGTAATTCTCGTGCTCCTGGGACGCATTTAGATTTTGCCACTCATGTCAGGCGGAGGTAATCGATGGATGAATCCAGGCGACACGCAATCCAGTTTCTCGAGAAGGAAATCAAAACTTACCTGGCGCTCTCTTTGTTCTTGTCCAAGAGAGGGATCAAGACGGACCTGCTTTTGGGAACAAAAAAGGTCCTGATCAGCCCTTCTTTCTACAAGGACAGAATGAAGGAAGCCAAGAAACTTGTCCGCGAACTAAGAAGGACATGATCTGTTTTTCTACTATATTTGCGAACTTCTGGTCTTCCTGGCCCTCTTTAGTGTGGCTTTTCTTGCCCTCGCCCTGATAATCCTGACAGTGATCCTTGTTTGGTGGGCAAGCGAGCAGATGACAAGCAAGGCTGGACCTGCGCTGCGAAAAGTCATCGCGTTCTCCCGTCGTCTGATCGCCGCCAACGCAAAATCTTGAAACGCTGGGAAGCCTTTCATCAAAATGAGAGACTTTTAATGGCCCCGCATCTAAGTCCGATTTTTCCTACCTCGCGTCAAAACACAACTCTTCCATCCAACGCTTTCCCGCTTCGCCGAATCTGCAAATAAACGAGGAAAGTGTGTTCTAGTGCACAGACTTTAGCCGCGCCGCGAACTACTCTCATTACTCCAGAACCAAATCAATTCGTAAAATCTTGGGAGGAAATGTATATGAAGTTCGTAAAGACAATTTTCGCAGTGTTTGCACTCACACTGCTCGGCGCCACGCTAGCTGCTGGCGCTCGTGCTGATGAGTGGAACAAAAAAACCGTTTTGACATTTAGTCAGCCAGTAGAAATCCCCGGTCAGATTCTGCCGGCTGGAACCTACACGTTCGTCCTGCTCGATTCGCCGGCCGACCGACACATCGTTCAAATCTTCAATGCGGATGGCTCGCATCTCATCGCCACCGTCCTGGCAATCAACGACTACCGCCTCAAACCAACGGGCGATACCGTCGTCAAGTTCGCCGAGCGCTCAGGCGACAACCCGGAAGCACTCAAGGCCTGGTTTTATCCCGGCGATAATTTCGGCCAGGAATTTGTCTATCCGAAGCAGCGAGCCGTCGAACTGGCTGTGATCGTGAAGGAACCAGTTCCCGCACTCGCGGCCGACACGGATATCAAAGTGGTCCCGATCGTTGCGGAAACTCCAGAACAGAAGGAAGTGCCCGTAGCCGAAGTGATTATGGTCACTCCTCCAGCCACGGAAGCCGTAGCTCCTGCTCCAGTCGTTCAGGAAACCACTCCTGCGCCTGTTGCAGAAACTCAGCAACTGCCACAGACCGCCAGCCAGCTTCCTCTTATCGTGCTACTCGGCTTGGGATCACTCGGCGCGGCGCTTGCTCTCAAGCGCTTCTCGAACTAAGGTCCGTACGTACATAAACGCAAGGAAACTCCAGTGCGCCGTGGATTTGATTCATCATCTTCAACCCGCGGCGCAAGGAGATTTGCCAGTGATTCTGACCACTCGACAGTACAATCTCGCCCCGCTCTCTTGCTGCTACCCACTTGCTGCTCTTCTACTCTTTTGTAGTTTGCCTGGGACGGGCCGTTCGCAATCCCAGCAATCGCCTCCTCCCGACTCTGCAGCCTCCGCCACAATTTCAGTGAATTCTGCGCTCGTTGCACTTCCTGTACGCGTGACGGACACAAAGGGAAATGTCGTCTCGGGATTGACTCTCCCGGACTTCACCGTGTTCGAGGATGGCCGTCCTCAAAAGCTCACTCTCTTCCAGCAAGAAGATGCTCCCGTAACCGTCGGCTTGGTCGTCGACCACAGCCGCAGCATGGGTCCGAAGCTCGCAGGGGTTATCGCTGCCGTTTCCGCCTTCGCTCATTCCAGTAATCCTCAAGATGAAATGTTCGTCGTCGACTTCAACGACGACGTCTGGCTCCAAATCCTCGGCGGAAAACCGTTCACCCACAGTGCGGACGATCTCGAAAAAGAGATCTCGGCAGTTTCCGCTCGTGGACGAACTGCCCTTTATGACGCGGTGTCCGAGGGGCTCAACCATTTGCGTTTCGGTCATTGCGAGAAAAAGGCTTTAATTATCGTGAGCGACGGCGGCGACAACGCCAGCCATATCAAGTTTTCGCAGATCCTTGATCTTGCCCAACGCTCGCAAGTTCTGATTTATTCCATCATCTTGCAGGGCGACGGCCAGGAAGAAAATCCTGGTGCACTTCGCAAACTCAGCAAGAGCACCAGCGGGATCTCCTACTCACCAAGCTCCAAGGAAACCATTGCCAGCATCTCGGCTCTTATCGCTCGCGATCTCCGCGATCAGTACACGCTCGGCTTCACGCCGGAAAAATTGGCCAACGACGCTTCTTTCCGAAAAATCCTGGTAAAGGTGTCCGCCCCCGGTCGCGCCAACCTACGCGTCCGTTATCGCCCGGGCTATTTTGCCGTGGACGCAAACCATTCTTCCGCTCAATCCGGCAAGGGTGCGCCATGAAATCGGCCAGTCGCGTAGCTCGCCCCTGGCGAATAAGTGCTCACATCTCCCGCATAGGATCCTATTTCTTTATGGCTGTCGGCCTTCTCGCCCTTGGCTATGCCGGATACGTCGTCGTGGATGCCCAAGCCTTTCAGGCCTACGAACAATCCAAATTTGAGGGAGTCAGCCCCAAAGAATCGCCATCTCTCCTGGTTGAGGGCGGCGTAATCGGTGAAATTCAGGTCCCTCGTCTTCAGTTGAAAGCCATCGTTGTTCAGGGCGACTCGCACACCATTTTGCGTCGCGCCGTCGGCCACATACCCGAAACGGCCCTGCCAGGAACCGCGGGCAACGTCGTTCTCGCCGGCCATCGCGACACTTTTTTCCGCCCGCTCCGTAATATTCGACTAGGCGATGCGATAACCCTCAAGACATCCGATGGTGCTTTTCAGTACCTTGTGGAATCCACCGAAGTTGTTCCGGCCAGTGCCGTCGAAGTCCTAAACGCAACAAGCGGCCGCACCCTGACGCTCATCACGTGCTACCCCTTTGACTACATCGGCCCGGCTCCGAACCGCTACGTCGTCCGTGCCCGCGAAATAGAATCTTCATCCGTTCAACCGCTCCCTTCACGCTAAACGATCTCGTAGTATTTGTGGCCAATTAGCCAGATCTCCGCTGCCCTGCTATCTTTCGCTCAAATCAGTCAGAATCCCAATATGGAACGAAATGCAGATGTGTGCACAACCGGACAGACGCCCTTTCTCAACTCATCTAATATTCTTTATTGCAGGGCAGCCTGAGCGCTGTTTCGCGGATTCCCCCACTCGCTTCCGCCTTGTGCTCTCGGCTTAACCAGTACCTCGGAATAGGCAAAACGGGGTCAGTAGGTACGGGATATTTCGGTAGTACGACTTGTCCTCTGCCTATTGGAGTTTTCAACTTCCTTCTCTTTCGTTAGGTTCTTCGCCACCTTTTTGGGCTTGGGCGTCCTGACACCTTTACTCAAGGTCATTCAGGGCTGGAGGATAGCTCTCTGACTAGCGAGTCGAAAATATGAAACCAGTCTCTCTAGCTGGAATTGTGTTGGTAGTGTTGGGTGCGCTGGCTCTCGCCTATCAGGGCTTCGATTACACACGTCGCGATCATGTTTTGGATGTTGGCCCAATGCATGTCACGGCAGAGACGCAAAGAAGAGTTCCCATCTCGCCAATACTTGGCGGGCTCGCGCTCGTCGGCGGAATTGCCTTGCTGGTCGTTGGGAGCAAAAAAAGTTCTTAGTTCGAATCTGGAAGAGTGCCCGCCTGAGAGTCGGGTAACGCATAACCCTCTCGTAAACGAAATTATGTTGATGGTTCTTTAACTACGGATTCTGTAGAAGTAAAAATTAGAAGAGATGTTTTGACCATCGGAGGTCAGTGATGAAGAAGCTTTTGGTAACGGCAGCATGTCTTACATTCGCAGCGGCTACAGTTTATGCCGGGAAACTCAACAAGGAACAGCGGCGCCTCGAAGAATGCGGCGTCGTCATGTCAGAAGTTCTCCACGTGCCAGACGACATTCCCCAGGATCTTTTGAACAAGGCCGAATGCGTCATCGTAATTCCAAGCGTCAAGAAATTGGCGTTCGGAGTTGGCGCTGAGTACGGACGAGGCGCCATGGTTTGCCGTACCGGCGAACACTTCCGCGGAGCTTGGGGAGCGCCGGCGATGTACGCTCTCGAAGGCGGCAGTGTCGGCTTCCAGATCGGCGGAGAAGGAACGGACTTAATCCTGCTGGTTATGAATGCTCGCGGCATGGATTCCATCCTCAGCAGCAAAGTGAAGCTGGGCGGCGATGCTTCGGTTGCCGCAGGCCCCAAGGGACGTACCGCTTCCGCGGATACGGACGCATGGATGCGCGCTGAGATCCTCAGCTATTCACGCGCACAGGGACTCTTTGCTGGAGTTTCCCTCGAAGGCTCCACGATTCGCCCTGACGATGACGCCAGCGGCGACGTTTATGGCCGCCCCATGAAGGCAAGTGAAATCGTGCGTGGCGAACATGTCGGCGTACCGGAAACAGGCCGTCATCTCGTTAGCGTTCTGGAGAAGCATTCGCCAGTCAACGATTCCAAACGCGGTTCTAACTAATAGTTGGAAGTGACCAATTCGCCGGGATTTTTCCAATCCCGGCGAATTTTTATTGTCCAAGAAAGTATTTCAGAGGAGTGATTGGCGGAACTCTCGACCGAAGCCCCTGTACGGGACGCATCACCTGAAGCATCGCTTGCAGTTTGGTCTCTACTACTTTGAAGTCATCCGCCCCAGACGTCCGCGGGCTTAGGCCTTGCGCCCAACAGTTCTCGCGGCTCCCACTATTCGCTATTCACTACTCCCTATTTATGCCGCCGGTCGTTAGCATGTTCCGCATGCCCGTTGGCATCCAGCCAAGTCAGCAGCGAACGAATGCTGCCATGCGCCAAAGCAATGCTTGAATCCGCCGCGCCATAATAGAGGTTGATCGTATCCCCGTCCGCCGCCACCGTGTACCCGCAGGGGAAAACAACATCTTGCACATCTCCGTGCCGTTCGTACTCCGCCTCGGGCGCAAACATCCAGGAATCCCCGCGAATCAGACATTTCTCCGGTTGCTCGATATCGAAGAGCGCAAGCCCCAACCGGTAGATCGAGCTCGAAGGCGTCCTTCGCACTCCGTGATAAATCATCAGCCAGCCTCTCTGCGTTTCAATCGGCGGCGGAGACATGCCAATTTTGTTCGCATCCCACCAAGCGCCCCGGCGGGCTTCCAGCATGAGTTTGTGATTTCCCCAGTAACGCAAATCGGGTGAATAGGAGATCCATACGTGAGCTCCGAGTGGAGTCATCGGCCGGTGGATCAACGCCCAGAATCCATTGATTCTTCGTGGCAGCAGCGCCGCATCCTTGTCGTCCGGCGACATGACCACGCCGAGCCTCTCGAAGCTCCGGAAGTCGCTCGTCAGGGCCAGCGAAACTCCCGGCCCGCCACGTGAGTAGGACGTGTACGCCACGGCATATTTCTTGAGTTCCGGCATGTAGGTAATTCGCGGATCTTCAATCCCCCATATTTCCTCGGGGTAGCGCTCCCCGTCTGGCACCAATGTTGGTTCGTTGTCGATCTGCCAGTCATCCACGCCATTTACCGAACGAGCCGCGCACAGGTGTGAGAGCCCTCGGCGGTCCTCCACCCGGCAAAGCAGTAGCGTGGAACCATCCGGCAGAAGCGTTGCGCCGGCGTTGAACACGCTGTTGATCGAATACGGCCAATCCTTTCCCGTTAAAATCGGATTACCGGCGAAACGTTCAAATAGCGTTTCGTATTGGTTCATCTTGGGATTCGTGGGAATTGTGATTACATTCATGGAAGAGGGCTCCTGCAATTTCGATTCATTTCTAAGACCACTGCATCTTGCTTCAGATCTTTTTTCCCGTACCGTCGTTTTCTTCTACGTGACGCATTTCCAGCAGCGCCATTAGGAACGAAAGCGTGGACTCTGCTCCTTGATTTTCATTGGCCCGGTCCGGATGCAGTCCGTCCCTGCAACCGCCTGTAGCGGGATCATAAAGCGCGATCTGAAGATCGTTGTCTCCCAGGAACCAATTGAACGCGGACCACGCCTCTTTGCGCCAGCGGCCCTTCCCGGTCGCCTGATAGGCTTGCAGGCACGCCGACACTGCCGCGCAGGCCTCCACCGGTTGTTGATCGAAGCGGGCCTTCTCCGTTGTTTTGGAATAAAACCCCTGCGAACCAATAGGCACGAAGTGGCCCTTTACCTCGCAACGCTGCAGTGCCACCAGCCAGTCCAACGCTTCCAGCCCCGCCGAAACCATCTCTTCATTTCCTGCACGCACTCCAGCGCGCATCAGTGCCTGCGGCAGTCGCGCGTTTGAATAAGAGAGACTATTTTCAAACCACTTCCAATCTTCAGTTCGGTGGGCACGATACGAACTCAACAGCCGATTTGCCAGCGTGTCCGAAGCACTTAGCGCCGCGCGGTCTCCCGGAAACGAGTCGAGATATTCCTGCACTCCCAGCAACGCGAAAGCGCACGCGCGCGGACTCTTAAACTCCACAGCTACGGGCACCGCGAGTTCAAACATGCGGCCCGCCGCTCCGCGCAATCCCGCGTTCTTGGACCGCCCTAGAACGGTTCCCAGCCCCCACAAGGCCCGGCCATGACTGTCTTCCGAATGTTCGCTCTCGTGCCATTGGCATTCGTAAGTCAGGGAATTTCGAAAGCGCTTTGTCGTGGGATCAAACGCATGCCACAAGAAAGCCAGGTACCGCGAGGCCAGGTCGGCCGAGTTTGCCGGCGCGTGAACTCCAATCTCTTCTAAAAGCGTGGTCACGATCAATGCACGGGCATTGTCATCGGTCGAATAACCTTCCGGATAGTTCGGTACCACGAAAACCGCATGCTCCACCATTCCCGTATGGTCCGTCATCCGGTAAAGGTGATCCAGCTTGATGGCGGGAAGCCGGTCGAGATTCTTTTCCGTGTTGCGCGCCGAAAATGTGGCGCGCGGATTCCGCAACCGCTCGTTGTAAATCTGCTCAAAGCTTTTCATATACTTCTGCGCCACGCGGCTCCATACCATGTCTCGCCCGTACAAATAAGCCCGTTTCCGCATGGCGTGTCTTGCCGTCGCGTTGTCCAGAAGCTCAACCGTTTTTGCCGCGATCGCTTCGGGATCATCAAACGGAACAAGCGCACCGCGCTCGTCATCCAGAAGCTCAACAGCGTGCAAGTAGGGTGTCGAAATGATTGCTTTTCCCGCGCTCAGCGCATACGCCAGCGTTCCGGATACGACCTGCGCCTTATGCTTGTAAGGCGTGATATAAATATCCGCCGCGCCGATCAATTCAACCATTTCCTCTGGACTCACGAATCGATTGCGGAAAATTACATTCGCTTCCACGCCCAGCTCTTTCGCCAAATTCTGCAAGTACTGCCGGTATTTGTCGCCTTCCCGCCGCAAGATGTGCGGGTGCGTCACTCCAGAAACCATGTAAACGACATTGCTGTGTCGCGCCAGAATTTCTGGCAGCGCTTTGATAACGTTTTCAATTCCTTTATTCGGCGAGAGAAGCCCAAACGTCAGCAAAACCTCTTTTCCCTCCGTTCCGAATCCGTCTTTGTAAAAGCTCGGATCGGTAAACGGCAAATCCGGGATTCCATGTGGGATCAGGTCAATTTTTCCGGGCGGAACGTGAAACACTTCTTGCAGAATCTCTGCAGATTGCTGACTCATCACGATCAACCGGTCCGAAAGCGTCACAATTTCTTCCATCACTCGCCGCTGGTCCGGGTTTGGCTCGCGAAGTACTGTGTGCAGGGTCGTCGCGAATGGCATCCGCAGGCGACGCAAGAGCTCCAGAATGTGCGCGCCTGCCGGTCCGCCAAAGATTCCGTATTCGTGCTGCAGGCAGACTAGATCGACGTTGCTGAAATTCAGAAAGTCAGCGGCTTGCCGGTAAGAGGCCAGATTATCTTCGGACAACTCGAATCGCACTCTCGCGGGATACGCGTATCCCTCTTCCGTATCGTTGACCGGAAGCGCCAGCAGTTCGGTCGTTCCATATTCCGCATGCAAGGCATCGCACAGATCCGTTGTAAATGTCGCGATTCCGCATTGTCGCGGAAGATAATTCCCAACAACCGCGATCCTGTTGGGAAGCACGGATCGCGGCCGGACGGGTGTCAATGCGACCGGCCTCTCGTCCAACACGAGCGACTGCAACTCAATCACTGTTTCGGTTTCCGTAAGGGGTAATATTTTTGGCAAAGACATTCGATTTCCAGTGAATCCGTGATCCGCGGAAGTGTCGCCGCGTGACAGCCCAAGAAATACGCAACTTAGAGGCGCTTCGAACGCCGCATCTGTCAAATACTGAATTGCGTGCCGCTTATCGCAGAGGAACGTGCAGCACTACTCGTGCAAGACCACCGTCAGCAAGGACTTGTTGACCTTAATCTTCCCGTTGTAATCGATGAAGCCCAGCTTTCTGAATTTGTTCATGAAGAAATTTACGCGTGAACGTGTCGTTCCAACCATGCTCGCCAGCGTCTCCTGCGAAACTTTCGGCAATGTGCGCACCGGCTGATCCTGCTTTCCATACCGCGCCAGCAACAGCAACGTCCGCGCCAGCCGTTTCTCGCTCGAATTAAACAGCTGATCCACCAGGTCTTCTTCCACCCGAATGTTATGCGCCAGCATGTACCGGATGAAATGGTCCGAAAACTCCTGCTCCGCGTGCAGCACGCGCAACAATTCGGTTTTCTCGATGACCAGAATCGTGGATGGTGTAATCGCTGTCGCCGTTCCCATCCGGATCGTCTGCCCCGCCATGCAGCCCTCGCCAAAAAAATCCGTCGGGCCAAACATCGCCACCACCGCTTCTTTCCCGGATCCGTTCACAACCGATAGTTTACC
>Ga0210388_10001753_pt1 | contig 17064 bp, 20 predicted proteins | sample IncBWC19OmetaG_FD_155485 | JGI IMG/M metagenome (GOLD analysis project Ga0210388, IMG submission 155485) | Forest soil microbial communities from Barre Woods Harvard Forest LTER site, Petersham, Massachusetts, United States - Inc-BW-C-19-O ... | reverse complement strand
TGCATTGCGTGATCAGGAACTATCCGCGGAGCAAATCAGAGAAGCGCGGGAGAACGTCGCTATCGGCTTCGGCTCCTGTTCGTTTACTGAACCTATCGCCGACCTTTTGGATCTCGGATGGCTCTCATGAAACAAAAATGAGCCGGGTTGAATCAGCTAACAACCGCGTTACAGAACTTTCCCCTTCAGAACCTGCCGTTCAGTTTTGAAGCTCTACTGGGGTTGGCGGCGCGCCAACGACACCTGGAAAGAGAGTATTGAAAACGAACGAGTTTTTTTCTGCGAAGTCCTGGATGTACTTCTCGTCAGCAATCTTCGCAATGCGTAGGCTGCGCTCTATTCACTTTTCCCACTCCATTTCCATCGAGAAGCTCTCGAAGAGTCAAAGCTAGAGAAAATGATGCTTGCACTGACCTGCCCAGGCCAGTTGACGAACGGCAGGGAAGTGCAGGCTCGCTTGTAGAAGAAGCGCGTATCTGGAAAAAAAGCAAAGTGCCTGGAATGAGTCCGTAGATCCGCGTTCCTCAAGCTGAGCATCACCTCTTCCTAGCTTGCTAAGTTCAAGGTCAGCCCAAACTCCCCCACTTCGTCCTCGGTAATCGTGCAATAGCCTGTTGCCCAATTGCGGGAGAAGCTCGCACATAGTTCGGGACAGTCAGGTGTCATACCCTAAATAGGACAATGACCAAAGCGCTCCAGTCCCGGGCTACGCCGCCCTCCTCAAAGAAATTAAGGAGCGCGTCCGCACCGCCGAGGTGCGCGCCGCGCTTGCCGTTAACCGGGGGCTTACCTGTTGTATTGGTCGATTGTGCGGACATTCTGGACCGCCAACAGGTTGGCTGCGGCACGAAGGTGATTGAACGGCTTGCTAGGGATCTCGGAACGGAGTTTGCTGGCATTGAATCGGGTGGCACGCCGCTTGCTGCTGGATGTAAAGTAGACATATCGAACTCGGGCCGCAATTTGCGGCTGTTTCCTCACTCAGGCTCGTCAACCATCTGAAAGGCCGCTCCTATGGCAGACGCTCCCAAGACTAAGTTTTCACGTCGTGGATTTCTGAAGGGTGCCGGCGTAACCGCCGCTACTACGGTCATTGAGTCCGCCAACGCCCTCGTGCGCGAAACAAAAGATGCCCTGCATGCCGACAGAACGCTGGGCCCCGACGCCCTCCCAGTCAAGCTGCACATCAATGGGCATGAACACGCGGTCACCATCGAGCCTCGCTACACCCTGGCCGAAACCCTTCGAGACAATCTCGGCCTGACCGGCACAAAAGTCGTCTGCGATCGCGGCTCCTGCTCCGCTTGCACGGTCTGGATCGACAACTCCCCGGCCCTCGCCTGTATGACGCTCGCCATCGACACAGTAGGCCGCCAGATCACAACCATCGAGGGCCTCTCCCACGGCGACACCATGCATCAGGTGCAGGCTGCCTTCGTGAAGCATGACGCCATGCAATGCGGTTTTTGCACCCCCGGTATGGTCATGAGCTGCGCAGCCCTGTTGGAGCGCAATCCAAATCCCAGTCTCGACGACGTCAAGCACGCCATCAGCGGCAATCTCTGCCGCTGCGGAACCTACCCGAAGATCTTTGCCGCAACACTCGACGTCGCTCAGCAACGAACCCACGCGGCAGACCTCGTCCCACTCGTCACAGGAAAGGTGGCCTGACATGTCGTTCGATACAACGAAACCTACCGCCACCCGCACCGACACCTTCGTCTTTGGCATCCCCCAAAATGGTCTCGAGAAGAAAGAGCGAACCGTCCCAATAGACGAGCCGCCGCCGCTCCCTGCCAACGCAGAATTAACCTACATCGGCAAGCCCACCATACGATACGACGGCCCAGCCAAGGTCATGGGCAAGGGCAAATACACCGCCGACGTCAATCTCCCCGGCATGCTCTACGGCCGCATGGTCGACGCGACCATCCCTCACGGACGCATCATCTCGGTCGACACATCCGCGGCCGAGAAACTCCCTGGCGTACGCGCTGTATATGTCATTGAGCATGTCTATGGCGTCGCCGAGCTCCGTGATCCCAAGCTTGAAACACCTTCGCGCTTTCCGGTCGTCCGTTACGCAGGGCAGCCCATCGCCGGCGTAGCTGCAGTCTCGCAACAGATCGCCAACGACGCCGCAAAACTCGTAAGGGTACAGTACGACACCATGCCATTTGTCGTAGACCGTTCGGACGCCCGCTCCGACAGTGCGCCAGTAGTCTTTCCCGGACCGGCAGACGCTGCAGGCAGTGCAGGCGGCGGTGGAGGACCCAAGAACGTCCCACAAACGGGCAATGTTCACGGCCCGCAACGTAAAACCATCGGCGACACGAAAAAAGGTCTTGCCGACTCTGACGTGATCGTCGAAGGCGAGTACTTCACTCAGGTACAGACCCACTCCGCGCTCGAGACCCACGGCTTCGTCGTCGACTGGAAGCCGGAAGAGATCACAATCTACGCATCCACCCAAGGCACGTCCAGCGTCCGCGACGAGTTCGCCGAAGTCTTCAAACTACCCAAGAGCAAAGTCCGCGTCATCACCGAGTACATGGGTGGCGGCTTCGGTGCGAAGTTCGGCGCGGGCAACGAGGGTGTCGTCGCGGCCAACCTGTCGCGAAAGGCAAACGCTCCTGTCAAACTGATGCTCGATCGCCGCCAGGAGCACATCGTCTCCAATCGCCCAGACTCACACCAGAAATTAAAGATCGGCGCAAAGCAGGATGGCACGCTGACCGCAATTGAACTCACCAGCTACGGCACCGCTGGCGTCGGCACAGGAGCCGGAACCGCCGGCCCCGCGACCAACATGTACAAATGCCCCAACCTCCTCACCGAGGAGTACGACGTCTTCATCAACGCAGGTCCCGGCGCTGCCTTCCGCGCACCTGGCCACCCGCAGGGCTGCTTCGCCTTCGAGCAAACCATCGACGATCTCGCCGTGAAACTCAACATGGACCCGCTCACCCTTCGCGAAAAGATCGACGAAAGCCCCGCACGCAAAGCCGAGCGGGCGGTCATTCTTGAGCGCACCAACTGGCGAAATCGGCGCCCCGCTGGTTCTGACACCGGCCCAATCAAGCGCGGCATGGGAGTCGCACAATCCGTCTGGTACCGCTTCGTGAGCATGAACTCCTCCTGCGAGGTGCGCATCTCACGCGACGGCTCCGTCGAACTCATGTCTGCAGTACAGGACCTCGGTACAGGCACAAAGACCCTCCTCGCAATCATCGTTGCAGAAGAGTTCGGCATCCCTCCCGCCAGCGTCGTCATTCGTATCGGAGACACGCGCTTTCCCATCGGTCCCGACTCCGGAGGTAGCGTCACCGCAGGTTCCATCACACCTGCAGTTCGCAACGCAGCCTATCAAGCAAAACAAAAACTCTTCGCCGCAGTCGCTCCGCAGTTCAACACCACCGCCGATAACTTCATCCTCCAGAACGGAAGCATCGTCCTCAAAAACGACCCATCCCGCTCCTACACGCTTAAGCAGATAACCGCAAAACTCCCAACCGCTGAGATCTCCGCCCAGTCGACGCGCGTTCCCGACTACTCCAAAGAGCGCCTCACCTACGGAGGGGTCGACTACGTCGAACTAGCCGTCGATACCGAAACTGGCCGCGTGCACATCGAAAAGGTCTTCGGCGCGCACGATTGCGGCCGTCCCATCAATCCATTGGGAGTCATCAGCCAGATCAACGGAGGCATCCTGCAGGGCATTTCCTACGCACTCTTCGAGCAGCGCATCATGGACCGCAACGCCGGCTACATGCTCAACGCGAACCTCGAAAACTACAAGATCATCGGAGCCCGCGAGGTCCCCCAGATCGACATTGTGCTCGTCGAAAACTACATCGCGCAGAGCTCAACCGACGCAGCAGGCATTGGCGAATCGGCAGGCATCATCACTCTCGCTGCCGCCATCGGCAACGCCTTCTACAACGCAACCGGAGTACGCATGCGAAAGATTCCAATGACCCCCGCAAACGTACTCAGTGCTCTCGGAAAGATTCACGAGGTGCAGGCATGAACAAGTTCGCGTTTGTCGATTGCCTCACCGTCGATGAAGCCCTCGGCCAACTCGGCGGCGGTGCCACCATCAAAGCAGGCGGCATCGATCTCATTGACCTCATGAAGGACGAGATCGTTTCCCCTCCTAAACTCGTCAACATCCGCAACATCAGCGGCCTTCACGGCATTACCGTCGCACAGGATGGCCTCCATCTCGGCCCGCTCTCCACCCTCACCGAGATCTCAGCCCATTCAGAGATCCGGAAGAGCTACAGCGCCTTGGCCGACGCCGCCGGCCACGCTGCCACTCCACAGGTGCGAAACATGGCGACCATCGGAGGCAACATCATGCAGCGCCCTCGCTGCTGGTACTTCCGCTCCACCGACTTCGACTGCAAGAAGAAGAACGGCGCCAGTGACGACTGTCACGCCCACACCGGCGAGAACCAATACCACGCCATCATGAATAACGCCGTCTGCGCCATGGTTCATCCCTCGTCCACCGCCGTCCCGCTGCTCGCGATGAACGCCCAGGTCGAGATCACCTCGAAGCGAGGCAAGCGCACCGTAGCGATGAGTGAATTCTACGTCCCACCCGAAAAGAGCCTCATCAACGAGACCGTCGTGCAACCCGGCGAGATCATCACCTCCGTCTTCGTCCCCACGCCCGAACCCGGCACCCGATCTGCCTATCAGAAGTATGGCGAGAAGGAGAGCTTCGATTGGCCGCTCGCCGACGCCGGCGTCGTCCTCGTCATGGTAGGCAATCAATGCCGAAAGGCATCGATCGTCCTCGGCGTCGCTGCACCAACTCCCATCCGTTCCTCCGCAGCAGAGGCCGTACTCACCGGCAAGACAATCGACGAAGCGACCGCCCGCGCCGCCGCCGCTGCAGCCATGCAATCCGCCACGCCGCTCTCGCAAAACGGATTCAAGACCCAACTCTTTCAGACAGCCATCTACCGCACCGTGCTGCTCGCGGCCGGGCAGTTGCAGCGCGACCCAAGCGCGATCGGCTAAGGAGAATCATGACTACAACCCTTGTCCAGCTTCGATGCGCCTCACTCCGCAGCAAGTCCTCCTACGGGGCCTTTGGCGACTTCGCAGAAGAGCACGCCGAACTCCTCGGCGCCACCACCGCCTACTGGTGTCTCAAGACCATGGGCAAGGCAGGCCCCGACGATCACTACGTCCATCGCTCGATCTGCACCGAGGGTCGATCCTGTTGGGAGAGCTGCGATGCTGGGGCGCAAAGTTAGCTTTCTTTAGCTCCACCGTGATTTCTGACCAGCTGAAGGCGCCACCTATTCTTGGTCCCCTTCGGCAACACGCGAGCCATGGAACTCAACAATACGGATGCAACCGAGATCTATTACCCGCCATCGGCCGAGGTTCTTCCGCGAATGACCGTCCTGATCAAGACAACCGGCGCGCCCAACGTACTAACGCAAACCATAAAGCAGATTGCCGGAAGCATCGACCCTAAACTCTTTCCGTCCATACTTTATCGTCCGAATTCTGAGACGACCCTACTAGTTTAGGAAAAACGACAGCCAAAGGACTTCACTGGCAGAGGCCGATTTCTGGTTGCCGGTCACGGCTCGATGAGTGACTGGGCGATTTGGCATCAACCGACCTGAAATGGAAGAGCTTTCGTCGATAACGAGGACGGCGGCTCGGAGGAACAGCACAACCGGATCCGCACTATCGTCGGCGAAACATGCTTGTTTCAAATAACAGCGCTTCACGCTTCTCTTCATCAGGCTTCGTGAAGGGTCTCGATGGGATCAATTTGCGTGGCGCGCCAAAGCGGAACCGCCGCTGAGAGCAATACGATCAGGAATGCGACCAATGCAGCAGCGCAGAAAACGACTGGATCGTGGGTAGAGACCCCGAAGACGAGGCTGTTCAGCCATCGCGATGCGCCCAAGCTTCCTGTGAGCCCTGCAAATAACCCAATCATGCCTAACCTAGCGGCTTGCCTTCCAGTACGACGTAAGATAGCGACGGTCCCGGCTCCCATTGCCATGCGAATGGCGATCTCCTGCCTTCGGCAGCTAACCCAGTAGTTGAAGACACCATAGCAACCGATGCTGGCCAGGATCACCGCAATCCCGGTGAAGAGGATCAGCAAAAGCGTGGTGACGCGTCGCTGAACAAGTGTGGCACCGAGCCACGTATCGGCGGTTTTCAAGGACTGAATCGGAACGTTGCCGTCGATGGAAGCCAATGTTTTCCGCACTGTTGCAATCATGCTTTGCGGGTCGCCCTTGGTCCGTATCATCACGACCATTGCGGCATCGACCCGCTGAGTGGCTGGCAAATCGATCTCCGGCAAGGGTGGGCTGTCCAATCCAATTTGGGGCACATTGGCCGCAACGCCTACGATTTCAATAACGGGACCTTTCATATAGGGTCCGCCGAGTTTAATGTGCTGGCCGACAGCGGAACGGGGGTCCGTCCACCACGCGTGCGCAATCTCTTCATTGATCACCGCGACCATCGGTCCTGCCGCCCTATCCTCATCGGACAAAGCGCGTCCGGCTACGAGCGGAATGCGCATGGTCGGGAAGTACGTCGCGTCAGCCATATTGACCATAGTGACGGGCATATCTTGCCGGCTGGGCGTGGGTCTCTCCGCAACGGAATACCACCAGTCCCCACAGTCGCCAGCCGCCGGAGGGCAGTTCACAGCGCCGACCGATTCGACTCCCGGCTGTGCGCGAAGCGCTGCTTCAAGGTGCCGATAGAAATCGAGAATGGCGCCGTCGCTTTTGTACGGCAAAGGCGGCAATTGCAGCTCGAGTGCTAGCAAGTTCCTGGGCTCGAATCCAGGATTCAGGGCCTCGGCGGCCCACAAGCTCCGCAACAGAATCCCCGAAGTAAAGAGCAGGATAACAGCCACCGCGATCTCCACGATGACAAGTCCTCCACGCAACGTGTGGCCAATACGGCTGGCGCCCGAGCCGGTGCTGCTCTCTTTCAGCAGAACCGTTAGATTCACCTTGTCTGAACTGACTAGGGGCACCACGGAGCACAACAGGGCCACTGCCAGCGTCAGGGCCGCTCCGAAGATCAACACCGGGAGGTTCAGGCTGGCTTCTGATAGCCGCGGGATATCGCTTGGCCCGAGCTCCTTTATGACGCGTAGTCCAAAGCCTGCGAGAAGGATTCCGAGGGCACCACCTATCAATGTAATCAGTAGAGTCTCCGTCAGGAGCTGCCGTGCCAGCCGGCTGCGCCCCGCGCCAATTGCTGTCCGAATTGCCATCTCCCGCGCGCGGCTGGTCATGCGAATCAACAGCAAGCCGCCGATGTTCGCGCACGCCAGAACCAGGACCAGGCAAACCGAAGCCATCAAGAGGATGAACACGTGCCTTAGGTCGCCGGTTCGCTGCTCCGTCAGGAACTCGGCAAACGCGCGATGGTCGTCTTCGGAGCCCGGATCTGCCAGCGCGAGCCGCTGCATGATCGTATCCAGGTCCGAGCGCGCCCGGGATAGCGTAACTCCAGGCTTGAGCAGCCCCAGCACGCGCATGTCTCCGTGCGCATCGCGATTTGAAGCCTGCGCAGCGGTAGGACGGAGTGGAAGGTAGTAGTCGATTGGCTGAAGGAAGAAGCCAGGATCTCGGGCAAGTACCCCGATCACGGTATGTGCGGCCCCATTCAGGGTCAGAGTTTTGCCCACGACCTGCGGATCGGCTGAAAGAGTATTGGCCCAGAACGCCCTGGTCACCACGACCGTCGCAGCGGACTGCGGTTCCTCATCGCTCGGGGCGAGCAGCCGGCCCATGATCGGACGGGACCCGGTCAGCCTAAAGAATTCGTTCGTGACGACACCGGCGTGTGTGAGCACTGCCTGGCCCCGGCCAGTGAGCGTCAGATCGGCCTTCTGGAAGCCAGCCATTGATTCGAAGAAGTGGTTCTCCATCCGCCAGTGTTCAAAATTGATCCAGGTTACGCTGATGCCGCTCGCCTTCGCAGAGGATTCGCCGAGCCACACCAGACGCTCGCCCGAGGGGAAAGGCAGTGGCTTCAAGAGAACTGCATAAACTGCGCTGAAGATGGCAGTGTTTGCGCCGATTCCGACAGCCAGGGTAAGAATCACGATGAGCGAGAAGACGCGCGCTCTCCAGATACCTCGCGCCGCGTAACGAATGTCTTGAAGGAACGATTCAAACGTTGGGAATTGCCACGATTGATAGCTTCGCTCGCGCACGGTGGTCGCATTGCCGAAGTTACGCCGCGCCGCGGCACGCGCCTCTTCCGGCGGCATGCCCCGCCCCAGATTCTCATCAATCAGGAACTGAAGATGGGCGTCCATCTCCTGCTGCAGTTCGTTGGCGAGATTACGCCTTCTTCGGAGCGCACGTGCCACTTTCGACCACCATTGGCGCATGAAATCAACCCCCCGGTGCCAGAATCCTTGCCATGGCTAGAGCAAATCGTTCCCACTTCGAGGTTGCCTTGATTAGTTGCTTTCGCCCAGCCGGCGTCAGGCTGTAATACCGGGCGCGGCGCCCGTTGGGCGAAGTCTTCCACTGTGCGGAAATCCATTCGCGCTGAACAAGACGTTGGAGTGCCGGGTACAGGGAGCCGTTGTCGACGAGAAACTCGCTGTCAGATTGTTGTTGGAGAAACTGCGAGATTCCATAGGCGTGGTTAGGCTCCAGCTTGAGGCTTCGGAGGATCAGTACTTCAAGAGTTCCCTGAAGCAGTTCCAATCGGTCGTTTTCAGGTAGACCATCTACGGTAGACACACTATCTATGTACGACAGAAATAGGGCTCTGTCAAGCGAGTCTGCCGGGGCCAGCTTCCAGCCCCTGAAGCGTACGTCCGAATGTTGGCGGTAAAGGTAACAAGCTGCTTCTGAGTGAACTTCTTTCGCAATAGCACCTCGCCTGCTGCGCTAAGGGCGACGAGGTGAAAGGTCGTCTTACCAAGGTCAATGCCAACCGAACGAATTTGCATGTCGATGATCCTCCTTAAACCTGCCAACAAGATCATCCACCTCAACGTGGGGATCAAGCGGCGAACCATCTCATTAACGGGGTTTTCGGAAACGGGCTTTCGGAAACTACAAAAGGACCCGGCTTCCGGCTTCATAACCCGAAGATCAAACTCTGAACTGCCCACAATGCAGGGCCCCGGAAGATTCGAGTTCTCAAAGACGTAACTCGGTTCGCCTGCAGCGCGTCCTAGACAGGTATGAGAATCAACGACAAGTCCCTCGCGTACGCGCTTCTTCGCATCGCCTTCGGCGTCAACTTCGCTGGTCACGGTCTCATTCGCATCTACAACGGTGTAGGTGGCTTCGCTTCAACCACGACAGAACACCTCGCCAAGTCCCCTATTCCTCACAGTCTCGTCTTTGGCTTCAGCTACGCCATCCCCTTCCTCGAAGCCATCCTCGGTCTAACGCTCATCCTGGGAGTCTTCACCCGTATCGCGCTTGTATGCGGCGCGGTGTTTATGACGGCCTTGACCATCGGCGTCACCTCAATCCAGCAGTGGGACCTGGCCAGCCAGCAGCTTACTTATAGCGTGGTCTTTTTTCTCCTCCTGTACCTGATCGAGCACAACGCCCTCGCTCTCGACACGTACCTGCGTCGCAACTGAGAGCCGAAAACTGACACCCGAGAACTATCCCCGGCTCTTCGATACAATGATTAGGATGGCCGAACACGAACCAGGCAGATCAGCGCATCCTCACCCGGTACCGGTACCAACTCCCGAGGCATGGATCAAGACGGAGCTGGCACGACACCCGCAGCGCCCCTATCCGATGGACTTCATCGAAGCTCTCTTCACCGACTTCAGCGAGATACACGGCGACCGCGCCTTTGGCGACGACGCTGCCATGGCCTGTGGCATGGCCGTCTTCCACGGCGAACCGGTCATGGTCGTCGGCAACCTCAAAGGCCGAACCCTCAAAGAACGTGTCGCCCGCAAGTTTGGCAGCCCGGACCCGGAGGGGTACCGCAAGGCCCTCCGCACTATGAAGATCGCAGAAAAGTTCGGCCGCCCTATATTCACCTTTATCGACCTCGCCGGCGCAAACCCCGGCATCGGGGCCGAAGAGCGCGGCCAGGGCGAAGCCATCGCCCGTAATCTCATCGAGATGTCCCGCCTGCGCGTCCCCACAATCGCAACTATCACCGGGGAAGGCGGCTCGGGCGGGGCCCTGGCGCTCGCCGTCGCTGACCGGGTCCTAATGCTCGAGAACGCCATCTACTCCGTCATATCGCCCGAGGGCTGCGCCTCCATCATGTGGAAGGACGCGAGCAAAAAGCAGCAGGCAGCTGCCGCCCTGAAATACACCGCCGGGGACGTCAAACTGATGGGCTGTGTCGATGACGTGCTGCGCGAACCACGCGGCGGCACGCAGAACGACCCCGCCGCAACCATGGCGATGGTCGACGAAAAACTTCGATATCACCTTGCCGGCCTTCGCAATCTTCCCATCGATGTCATGCTGGAGCAGCGTTACACCAAGTTCCGCAACATCGCGCAGTTCTACACCACCGCCTAGCGGTACCCCGACGCCTTGGAGTAACTACCGTTGCACGCGCTCGATTCAACAATGTCACGCCGTTCCGAGCGCACCCTGCAGCTTGCCCTCTTCGTGACCTCCGTGGCCTGGTTTCTCGCCGCCGACACCGTGGCTGCGCGTGCCGCCCGCGGCCTCTCGCAACGCTTCGCCCTGGACGCCGCCCGCCCGCTCCTCACCTCCGTCTTTCTTCTCTTCCTGTTGGCGCTGGGGTTCGCGGTCCTGCAGGCCATCGCCACCCGGCGCTCCTCCGTCCGCGAGGCCATCGGCCTGCCCGAACGTCCCACGGCGCGACGGGAGTGGGAACTCGGTGCGGCACTTGGCTGGGGCCTCGTCGTCCTCGCCGTCCTGCCCATGGCGCTGGCCGGAACACTGAACATTCAGCTCTGGACGCAACCGCGCGCCTTCGGTCTGCTCCTTCTCAATCTAGTGACACTCGCGGTCGCGGCGCTCGCAGAAGAGGTCGCATTTCGCGGTTACCCTTTCCGCCGGTTGATCGGAGCCATCGGTCCGGTCGCCGCAACAATTGCACTTTCTCTCCTCTTCGGCCTCGGCCACGCGCTCAATCCGGGCGCCACCTGGACTAGCACTCTGGTCACGGTGCTCGCTGGCCTGCTGCTCTCAATAGCCTGGTTGCGCACCAACGGGTTATGGCTGGGGTGGGGGTTTCATTTTGCCTGGAACGCCTCCATGGGCATTCTGTTCGGTCTACCCGTCAGCGGCATCACTGACTTTGCGAGCATCGTTCAGACCCGCGCATTCGGCCGGCTCTCGCTCACCGGCGGAGACTATGGCCCCGAGGGCGCGATCTTTACCGCAATCGTTTTGCTGGTAGGGATGGCTGTCCTGGTCCGCATCACGCGCGACTACGCCTGGAACTACACCTATGTTCCGATCGTCGCAGCAGGTTATCCCATGGACGCCCCCCCGCCGGCGGCCCACGTTGCCATGGAGCAGCAGGCAAGGCCCGCCACTGCAGTGTCTCTGGTCCAAATTCTTCCGACCACCCCACAGGCCCGCTCAGTCGGCGACGAACCAAAACCCTGACCGTCCGGGAACGAAAATAAAGGCAAGAAACAACAAAAATAAATCTGAAAAGGTGGCATGTTTTTAAAGTCCGGGAAAGTGTCCGGCAACACACCATCTTTCACCAGCAATTCACCACAACTTCACCACAAAAAAACCACCTTTTTCACGCACATTTTCGTAAAACCCCCTGTAAAAACCACCTTTTTCACCGCAGCAAAAAAATTACATCTATTGACCCCCGAAAGTGACTATCACCTCTTGTCAAAAGCAAAGAGAAGGCGCAAGCTGTTCTATATCTGAGGTGCTTCCATGGCACTGACTCTCAACAGATCGGCCCTCCTGGCAGGCCTCCTGACCTTGCCCTTCGCGGCGGCCCACGCCCAGGTCTTCGTCGTGGGCGAAAAATCCGCCACCGCAGGCATCGCCACAGACTTCACCCCAACTCACGTCCCACTACCCGAAGGAAAGCTGGACGAACGCGGACGCCGCGAACTCATTCGCAATCTCGAAGCAGAGCAGGGCTTTGCCCATCGTGCTCTGCCAATAAGCTCAGGCATCACGCTTCAAGCAAACGGGCAACTCACACCGGGCCCCGCAGAATACAGAAAACTAATTTACGAGAAGGGACAAGCTGCTGCTCCCGGCGATCGAGTCGTGGTCACTTCATTGACAATAAAGAGCGACCGCCTCGTTATCGATTTCAACGGCGGCCCCTACGCGAAACACCGCTTCCTGAGCCACGTCCAGTTGAATGATGCACCTGTTACGCAAAATACCGGAGAGGTCGCGACGGGCTCACGCATCACGCTGGTGTTCGAGGGTGGTATCCCTGAAGTGTCGAGCCCAGAGGTGAAGGCGCTGCTGGAGCCGTTGATCGACTTCGGAGTTAAATCCTCCGAGCAGGCCTACGCCGATACGCTTCCGTCAGCTTTGAAAGAAGCCATCGCGGCCCATGAGGTGCTGGTTGGAATGAACCACCGGATGGTCCTCGCTGCACTGGGCGCACCAGAAAACAAGATGCGTGAGCAACAGAGCGGAGACCCAAATGGCGGCCACTATGAGGAGTGGATCTATGGCCATGTGCCCCAGACCATTCGGTTCGTCCGGTTCGTCGGAGACCGAGTGACAGTGGTCGAGATCGCTGCACTCGGCAAGCCCATCGAGATCCATGACAAGGATGAAATGGGCGGCTTCAACGCGCCGGCGCCCACCCGCGAGGTCGCGATGGGCGATAAAGAACAGGGAGCAGATGAGACCAAGCCAGCGGCGCCGCCGACGCTGCGCTTGCCAGGAGAACCCGTTCCCGATGGAGGCCCTGGCAAAGTCCAGTTTCCAACCAGCGGGCCGGCCGCACCGATTCCAGCGCCTCCGACGACCTCATCTACAGACCCTTCCCAGACTCCGAAGCCCTTCATAGGTCCTGTCGTGTAGACTTATAGAAGAGCCTCAATCGCAGTTCTTCTCCAGCCGATTACCGCCGTGGACGCGTCCCGGACAATCCTTACGAGAAGTTTCGGATGATTCGATTCTGCTTGCCCGCAAGGGTGGCAGCTAATCAGGACATCCAGCGCGCGAGCCGCAACATTCGTATTAGGGAGAACAAGTATTATGGCGAAGATTGCCAAGACCGGCGACCGTAAGAAGGTCATGGATACCAACAAGAGCACGGATTGTCCGAAGTGTTCCAAACCCACCCGCATCGTCAAGCGCGTCAAGGACCGTGAGCGCGGTACTCCTGGCGGCGTGTATATCTCCTGCTCGGCGTGCGATTTCTTCGAAAAACTCTAACTCTTTCGTCTTTGGACGTGCAACAAAGGGCCCCTATATGGGCCCTTTGTTGCCTGGGTCCTGCGATTCACAGGGGGCAAATAGGGGCCCAATCGTGGTCCCGCTCCATGCACCAAAGTTGTACAAATAATTTACCGGCAAGCACTTGACGATCGTCAGTTGGGACGGGCAGACTCTACGCTGGAAAGTAGGATCCCGTTTTATGATTACCACCGCGTCTGCAACGCCTTCCGCTTCAAACCTTGCTTCTCTACCCCAATTCAATCGCCCCACCTATCTGATGTGCCCGCCGGAGTGGTATGACGTGGACTACGTCATCAACCCCTGGATGGCTGGGAACCTTCATCAGCCGTCGCGTGATACGGCGTTCATGCAGTGGAAGGGCCTGTATCAAGAGCTTCAGCGAATTGCGGAAGTGCGGCTGCTGCATGCGCGGGAAGGCTCGCCGGACATGGTGTTTGTCGCCCATGCGGCGCTGGTCCAACATGGAGTCGCGGCGGTCTCGAGCTTCACGCATCCACAGCGACAGACCGAGGAGCGGCCGGTGCGGCAGTGGCTGGAGGACGCGGGTTTTCTGCTTTGGGCGACGCCGCGCGAGACATCGTTTGAAGGTGAGGGGGACGCGCTATTTGACGCGAATGGCGGGCATTTGTGGGCCGCGCATGGGGTCCGGACGTGCAAGATCAGCCATCGCCATGTGGCCGATGCCTGGCATACGCCTGTGACTTCGCTGCATCTGGTGGATCCGCGGTTTTATCATTTGGACCTTTGTTTTGCGCCACTTAGCGGGGGCTATTTGCTGTATTTTCCGGGGGCGTTCGATGCGGGTTCTCTGGTGAAGATTGAAGCAGCGTATGGGGCGGATAAACGTATTGCTGTCAGCGAGTTGGAGGCGACGCAGTTTGGTTGCAATGTAATCAATGCCGGGCGGGAAATTCTGATGGGTGCGGTTGAGACAGACCTCGCTAAACGCTTGACGGAGAGGGGTTTCGATGTGGCGGAGCTGCAGTTGAGCGAGTTTCAGCGCGGGGGTGGCTCGGCTAAGGCACTGGCGCTTCGATTGAGCGATATGGACGTTACGCATGGGGCGGAAGCGCCGGGGTTGGCTACGCAGTTTTAGGTGTTTTTTTCTTTTGTGGTGGGACAGGCGTTTTTGCAGGGGTATTTGCGAAAAAGTGCGTGTTGGATGTGGTTTTTTTGTGGTGAAGTTGTGGTGAATTGCTGGTCAATCGTGGTGAGTTGACGGACACTTTTTGGGTCCTAAAAACATGCCACTTTTTCTAACTTTATTTTCAATTTGTTTTCGCGTCCGCCGAACTAGCCAGTTCGATCTCCTGCAGGACCGCACGGGCGGCGGCGGCGGGGTCTGTGGCGCGCGTGATGGGGCGGCCAACGACCAAGAGGGATGCACCGTCAGCGATGGCCTGGGTGGTGGTCGCGACGCGCTTCTGGTCCCCGACTGCGCTTCCGGCGGGGCGAATCCCGGGGACGACCAGCAGGGAATCGGGGCCGGTCTCTTTTCGCAGGATGGCGACCTCTTCGGGGGAGCAGACCATGCCGTTGATGCCCGAGGCCCGGGCCAGTCTGGCGAGGCGGAGGACCTGTTCGGCGGGCGACGCGGTGATGCCGATTCCGGCCAGTTCGTTCGCGTCCATGCTGGTGAGGACAGTGACGGCTAACAGACGGGGAGAGCCGGGGGCGGTTGCGGCCTCGGCTGCTGCCGACATCATGGCGCCGCCGCCGCTGGCGTGGATGGTGAGGAGGGAAGCTCCGGCCTGGGTGGCGGAACGCACTGCTCCGGCTACAGTGTTGGGGATGTCGTGAAGTTTGAGGTCGAGGAAGACGTTGAAGCCGCGGTCGCGAAGGTGCTGGACGATGCGGTTTCCTTCAGCGTAGTAGAGCTCCATCCCCACCTTGTACCACTGACACGTGTCGCCGAGGTGGTCTACGAGGGCCAAGGCTTGCGCGGCGTCGGGGTGGTCAAGGGCTATGGCCAGGTGGGATTTTAGATCCATGGTGTCAGTTTAGCTTCTGGATGTTCGTCTGTGGGGGAAGAGAAATGGGCCACGGCACGAACAAAAGCAACGGCAATCGATCAGCCGCTTCGGCTTGCCTTTGCTCCCGCCTTAGGAAGAGCGGTGACGCCTGCGGCGTGGCGTTTTGGCGGAACACCTGAAAGGTCTACCCTTGTCGGCTGGAGTTGCATTCCGTACATCACGCAGGCACCGCCGCACGTGTATGGGTATGGGTATTGGTTTAGGTATAGGTATGTGGTGGCGCATGACCCGGCGCTACTTCATTGCGAATGTGATCGATCTGTTGGAGTGATGGATGGAGGCAGCTAAGATTGTGCTCCGATCCGCTGCCGGTTAGTCCTGCGATGCAGAGCAAAAGAGAAGTGCTGGGTTGAATGACTTCCGAATTGCCCGTCGCCCGGGAGCAACGCGCGAACGCTAATGTAGAATCGCGGGTCACTTCCGCAATGCCGACTTAGCAGGATCGAGACCGAAGGCGTCCGCTGATTCTGTGTTAATATCTACGGGTCAATGCTGCCAATGAGGACTGCGTGCTTGCAATCGCCGTTAGCGCCTTAAGTGCTATTCCAGTCATTAGTGGAGAAGAATGAAGCACCGGCTAACACTGTTCAGCGATGCGGTCTACGCAATCATCATCACGCTCATGGTGTTGGATCTTCGAACGCCCGAGACTCCCGGGTGGCATGGATGGTGGCGGCTGCTGCCGGGCATTGGCGGATATTCAGCCACATTTGTGCTCCTGCTTATGATCTGGCTCCATCATCACCACATGTTCAGCCGCGTGCGTGAGATCAATCGGGCAATGTTCTGGTTCAATGGAGCCGCTCTTTTTTTCGCCAGCCTCCTTCCCCTGACTCTTCGCTCCATCATCGAGCATCCCCATGACCCGGCTGCATACATCGTGTACCAGGTCGTTGCCTGGAACGCCATGACCTGCATGACCTGGTTCAGGTGGGCCGCATCGAAGATGCATGGCAGCGACCCCGGCTGGAAAGAATGGGCCCGCATGCGCAATCGGGTCTTTGCAATTGGCACACTGCAAGCCGCGGTCTTCTGCGCGCTCACATTCGTCTATTTACCGGTTGCCATCGCAATCTATCTTGCAATGCTGACCTTCTTGATCGTTTCCATCAAGACCACAGGCCCCGTGGAAACGGAAGAGGGCTGAAGCCCGCACGATTGAGCGGCAATCCAAGCTTTGTGTCGGTCCTTCCCGCGAATCACGGAGTGAAGATTACGTGCTTGCAATGCGTGACAGTACATCCGCCAGCTGCGTTGGCGCGGAAAAGAATGGCGAATGATCGGTGTCGATGGAAAACGTCTGCCGGCATGGCGAATGCTTCTGCATCTCCCGCTGCAGCTTGAGCGTTATAGCGCGATCGCGGTCGCACTCAATGTAATACCGCGGAGTTCGACCCCAGCGCTCTGCCGATGTTTGGACCGATGTTCCAAAAGGCGCACCAGACTGGGCAACGAGGCGCGACTGAGCGAATGCTACGTCTTCATCCGCACAATTTCCGTAGAACGCTTCGCGGCTGTATTCCGGCTTGAATCCGATGGCCCCATCCGCCCGCGGATCAATGGTTGAGGGATTGACCATGCTGTCCGCATCCTGTGAGGCCCAGGTCATCAACGATTCGCCGTTGCAC
>Ga0210388_10001752_pt1 | contig 17073 bp, 16 predicted proteins | sample IncBWC19OmetaG_FD_155485 | JGI IMG/M metagenome (GOLD analysis project Ga0210388, IMG submission 155485) | Forest soil microbial communities from Barre Woods Harvard Forest LTER site, Petersham, Massachusetts, United States - Inc-BW-C-19-O ... | reverse complement strand
CGTGAAGAAGTCGCTGAGGTCAATTTGCAGCGCCAGGGTTACCAGGTCTATTACCCGCGTTTGCTGCGGCCGAAGCGGGTTCGCGGTCGTTGGGTAAGTAGCGTCGGGTCCTTATTCCCGCGATACCTTTTTCTTCGCCTGGCTGTGGGTCACCAAGCAATGGGGCCGATTAGGTCGACCACGGGTGTCGCCAATGTCGTGCGCTTTGGTCATGACTACACCGCAGTCCCGGATTCAGTTGTGGAAAATCTGCGCTTGCGGGCCGATCCTCAAACCGGTTTGCACCGACTAAATGATCGTGCGCAATTTGCACCCGGATCGAATGTACGAGTGGTTGCCGGCGTATTCGAGGGTCTTGAGGGAGTATTCCAGCGAGAATCTGGCGATGATCGCGTGATGTTGTTACTCGGAATTCTGGGGCGCGACACACTGGTACAACTGCCAGCAGCATTTGTATTGTTGCAATTCGAGTCTCAAGCAAAGTTGCCTTTACAACAGCCAAGCCGATAGGCCGGCTTAGGATCGATGCCCTTGATGCGAACACGATTGCGTGCTCTTCGCAGGGCGGTAGCGTGCTTGCGACCCCAACCGACTTTCGGGGGTGATGAATGACGTCCAACGAGAGCGCTCAAGCTGATTACGACGACGGACTTGATTTGGCCGCGCTTTGGCGGTTGGGATGGGGCTCTAAGTACTTCATATTGCTTTGTGCAGTCTTTTGCGGTCTGCTGGCTGTTGCCTACGCGCTGATGGCCACGCAAATCTATCGCGCGGAGGCGGTCGTTGCCGAAGTTCGCGATCGCAATATGAGCGGTGCGGCATCGCTGGCAAATCAGTTGGGCGGGCTGGCGGCCCTCGCCGGAATAAACGTGCCAGGCAGCGAGCAGGGTCGTGAAGCGCAAGCCGTCTTGCAATCGCGTCACTTGGTCGAAGAGTTCATCCAGCGCGAGGGCTTGCTGCCCGTGCTCAATGAGAAATCCAGCAAGCCGCTGACTTTGTGGCGCGCCGTCAAGCAATTCCAGGAGGGGATACTCAAAATTCGCGAGGACAAGCGCACGGGATTGACGACAGTTGCGATCGAATGGCGCAATGGCGCCACGGCAGCGAACTGGGTGAACAAATTTGTCGCCTGCGCCAATGAACTCATGCGTACACGCGCATTGAATGATTCGAGCCGGAACATTGACTACCTCAACAAGCAGATTGCGAAGACCAACGTAGTCGAAATTCAGCGCGTCATGTACAACCTGATCGAGACCGAAACCAAGACATTGATGCTCGCCAACGCGAGAACTGAGTATGCCTTTACGATTGTGGATCCAGCGGTTACTCCGGAAATACGCGTAAGGCCGCAGCGCACGTTTATCGTACTTACAGCTACGGTGATGGGAGCGCTCATCGGTTTCGCAATTGTTTATGTTCGTCGCGGAGTCCGAACATCACGTCGAGGTTCCGCGGTGAGCGGCTGACGAATTCACTATCGGTTGACACAAATTGCTAACTGACGAAGTTCGTTTTAAGTTACTGAAGCTATTCGAGGCAAACCCCAGATTGAGCCAGCGAGATTTGGCCGGCGAACTTGGGATCAGCCTTGGCAAGGTGAACTATTGCGTGAATTCTCTGGTCGAGAAAGGCTTGATAAAGGTAACCAACTTTAAGAATAGCAAGAACAAGATTGCATACATGTATTTGTTGACTCCACGCGGTATAGAGGCAAAAGCGGGGATTACAGCGCGTTTTCTGCAGAGAAAACTGCGGGAACATGCGGAGCTTACTGCGGAGATCGAGCAAATTCGTACCGAAGCGAAGCGTGAGAACAGACGCTCAATGCGCACCTCGTTACGCTAACACAGACCATGACTCAACCCGGACCACGTTATCAAGATTTCGTCATCAAGGATGGCAAGCTGGTTGGCGACTTCGAAGGTCTCTACGAGAACTTCGATGATCCATGGCATCAGTCTGAAGCCGAGCATCAAGGCGATACGCGGCGGCAAATCGCGCTTATGTGGATGCATCGGCTGCGGGCCAACTATGGCGCAAGCCGGGTTATTGAACTTGGGTGCGGCTTCGGTCACTTGACGGATAAACTGCGCCGAGCAGGTTTCTCAGCTGTCGGCGCGGATATATCCAAGACCGCGATAGCGAAAGCAAGGGAACTAAATTCATCGAGCGTGTACATACAGGCAGCAGTATCGGATTTCGATGCGCTTATCGCATTCTCTCCCGATGTGTTTTTGATGGCAGAAATTACTTGGTATATTTTAGACGAATTGGATGAGTTCCTGTCGCGATGCAAAGGGTATGCTTCCGGCCGACACCGACCGACTTACTTGATTCATCTGCTAACCACTTACGCAAGTGGCGTCCAGCAGTACGGGGCTGAGAAGTTCACGAATCTCGAAGAGATCCAGCGGTACTTCGGTCTCGAAACGCTTGAATCGGGATTAATCAAGACTCCGCGAGAAAGCGACCCCAACTCGCAGGGCACGTATTTTATCGCCAAGATTTGATTGCGGCAAAAACGACAGCCAGTACTCTCCGGTCAACACCAATTCATTCTGCAGTGATGTGCAAGCGATGTGTGATATTTATTTGAGCTAACTGTTACCCCTTATCTTTTTAACGCAAGCGATCGAGATTCAAGAATGCAGTGCTATCTCTGCTCGCAAAAGGAATTTATTGAAAGGGAAGGAAGTGTGCGGGATGCGCCGTTGCTTCGCATTCTTGAGTGCCGGGCTTGCGGGTTGGTAATGCTCAGCTCGCAAGCGCATATTACGCCCGGGCACTATGAAGACTCGGGCATGCATGGCGATGCACCTTCTTCTGTTGATGCGTGGTTAAAAGACTCGGCATTTGACGACCAGCGGCGATTTGAGAGCCTGAAGGCATACTTAGTGAATCGGAGAGTTTTGGATTTTGGTTGTGGGGCAGCCGGCTTTCTTGATCGAGCTCGGACTATCGCTTCGGAGGTTGTCGGTATCGAGCCTGAATTGCGGGCTCGTGAATTCTGGTCAAAGCGGTTTCGGGTGTTTGCGGATCTCGAAGAAGTGGAAGAGAAATTTGATCTCATTACCGCGTTTCATGTCGTGGAACATCTGCAAGATCCTCGGGCGACCGTGCGAAAGGTCGCCTCCCTTCTAAATCGCGGTGGGCGATTGGTGATCGAGGTGCCTAGCTCTGAGGACGCTCTGCTTACGCTTTACGCGAACGAGCCGTTTCGGCGTTTCACCTATTGGAGCCAACATTTATTCTTGTTCAATTCGGAAACTTTGAATCGATTGCTAGTGCAGGCCGGATTGAGGGTGGTGTCCATCCAGCAGTACCAACGGTATCCACTTTCTAACCATTTGTACTGGTTGAGTCGCGGACAACCGGGAGGACATAAAAATTGGTCGTTTCTTGATACGCCGGCGCTTAGCGCGGCGTACGCAGCGTCACTGGCTGCTATTGGAAAATGTGACACGCTGTTCGCGTTCGTGGAGAGCAATGAATCTGGTGCGTGAGTTTCTGTTTGCGCTGGCGCCCGAGATTCGGCTTAGCCACGTATTGACGGGTGTGCCGAATTGTTTGGCGCATTCGCGAGACAGTACCTTGTGGAAAAATAACCGAATATCGAGCCATTTATGGGCTTCACAATGATTGTCGACAGAAATATCTCGCCCTTTGTCGTGATCGAGCATGAGTCGATTCTTGAAGCTCTCAAAAAGATCGACGCTAATGAAGACGGGATGGTCATTTGCACCGACGAAAGCGGGCTGCTCCTTGGCGTTTTGACCGACGGGGACTTCCGCCGCTGGGTCATGAAAGGCTCGACGCCGGATCTCAATCAACCGGTTGGTAAGATCATAAATCGCGTTTTTGAATTTGCCCGGATCGGCGACAGCGCCGAACGGATTTCAGGCAGGATCAGCAAATCGATTGTTTTCCTGCCGCTCGTTGATTCCCAAGGTCGATTTATTGCGTTGGCGCGAGCTCGAAAAGCTCAATTTCAAATCGCGGAGCGTAAGATCGGGCCCAGCCATGCTTGTTTTGTCATCGCCGAAATCGGAAACAATCATAATGGAAGCATCGAGCTGGCATGCCGCCTGGTAGACGAGGCAATCGGAGCGGGCGCGGATTGCGCCAAATTTCAGCTCCGAGACATGACCGCTTTGTATGCAAACAACGGCAATGCGAATGATGTAAGCGAGGATCTCGGATCTCAGTATACGCTGGACTTACTAAGCAGGGTTCAGCTTTCGCGCGACGATCTGTTCAGGGTTTTCGACTATTGTGTGAAGAAAGGCATCGTGCCCTTGTGCACACCATGGGATGTGCCGAGCTTCATGGCGCTCGACGCATATGGTATCAGCGGCTACAAGGTGGCTTCAGCTGATTTTACGAACCACGATTTTCTTCGTCAGCTGATAGGTGCGGGTAAACCGCTGATATGTTCCACGGGGATGACAACCGAGAGCGACATCGGTGAGTCGATCGCGCTGTTGCGATCGTCTGGGGCGCAATATGCATTGCTGCACTGCAATTCCACCTACCCTGCGCCATTCAAGGACTTGAATCTTCGCTACAGGGAAAGCTGCGAGAGCTAGGGGAGTGTGCAGTTGGTTATTCGAGCCACGATCGTGGAATAAACATCGCCGTGGCCGCTGTGACTCTGGGCGCGAATATAATCGAAAAACACTTCACGCTCGATCGCGAGATGGAGGGGAACGATCATCGTGTAAGTCTACTTCCTAGCGAGTTTTCCGCCATGGTTGAAGGGATAAGGCAAGTCGAATCAGCCCTGGAAGGAAGTACGATTCGTCGGCCGAGTCAAGGGGAAGTAATGAATCGAGAGACTCTCGGTAAGAGCTTATGGATTAACGTTGCTTTGAAACCGGGGGAAATTATTGCGGAACACATGCTCGACGTACGTAGCCCCGGTCGCGGGCTTCAGCCGAATCGTAAATCGGCCTTGGTCGGCAAGCCTGCTCGTCGAGCGTTCAAGCCTGGGGATATTCTCTATCCTTCAGACCTCGGCGAAGATTCGTCAATGCCGCGCCGATATTCTTTCAAGCGACCGTTCGGTATCCCAGTTCGTTACCACGATTTGCACACGTTGGGATCAGCGTCTAACTTCGATCTTTTGGAGTTTCATCTCAGCTACCAAGATTTACAAGAAGACATTGAGAAATATCTGGTAGATCCCTTGGACATCGATTTAGTCGTTCATTCACCTGAGCTATTCGCAGGCGACCATATTATGGATCTGTGTTCTCCGAGTGCTGCCTACCGGATTCTGTCGATTGAGAATTTGCGCAAAGTCGTGGAAATCACAAGAAAGCTTCGGGAGAAATTTACTCGATCCGAGCGGCCACGACTCATTATTAATGCGGGCGGCTTTAGTATGGACAAGCCGCTTGATGGTTTCGAACGCAAACAGCGCTACGAAATGATTCTGGAGTCGCTAAGCAAGATTGACCTGGAGGGAGTGGAAGTCATTCCGCAGACGATGCCTCCCTTTCCCTGGCACTTCGGGGGGCAGCGTTTCCACAATCTGTTCATCGATCCAGACGAAACCACTGATTTCTGCATTCGTAATGGCTTTCGCGTTTGCCTCGACGTCTCTCATTCCAAACTCGCATGCAACTTTCAAAAGTGGTCGTTCACTGCGTTTATCGAGAAGGTCGGCCCGCACTCAGCTCATTTGCACATCGCAGATGCGTCCGGTATCGATGGCGAGGGTCTGCAAATCGACGAGGGCGAAATTGATTTGGTCGCGATGGGGCGGAGCCTCGCGAAGTCTGCTCCGGGGGTTTCATTTATCCCGGAAATTTGGCAGGGCCACAAGAACCATGGAGAGGGCTTTTGGAAGGCACTCGATAGGCTGGAATCGCACCTTTGAAATCAGACTTATCCAGGTCCGCCAAGCTGATCGGTCAACTCGGCGCACATCTGCGCCGCATTAATTAGGAATCCAGGTGGTTCTCTACCAAGGGTATGGATATGAATCTCAAAATTGATTGGCCGCTGCGCGGGCATAGTTACACGGAAGAGGAGATGGCGAAGGTCACGCAGGTCATGCAAGCCTCCGGGCAAGCGCTGACCCAAGGCCCCCATGTCCAACGCTTTGAGCAGGACTTCGCACGATACATTGGGGTTAATCGCGCCTTTGCCTTGATGAGCTGCGCCCACAGCCTGGATATCGCCGCCATGCTGTTGGAAATTCAGCCTGGCGATGAAATCGTAATCCCGGCCCATACCTATTGTGCCTCGGCATTGGCCTTCGCTCGACGAGGCGCGGTAATACGCTGGGCCGATATCGATCCCAATGCTTGGACTATCGCGCCGGACAGCCTGAGGCGACTCTCAAATGCGAAAACAAAAGCCATCGTCGTTGTGCATTTATACGGTTTGCTAAGTCCCCATATCGAGGAAATCGCAGCTTTCGCAAGGGAACGAAAGATCACATTAATCGAGGATTGCGCACAAGCCTTCGGCGCCAGACTGGGCGATAAGCACGGTGGCACCTTCGGCGATATTGGTTGCTATAGCTTTCATTCGCAAAAAAACCTGACTACCCTCGGTGAAGGCGGCATGTTAGTTGCGCGCGACCCTGACTTTGCCAAAAAGATTTCCGGCTTGCGGCTGAATGGTCATACACCTTTTGCAGGTAAACGCGAGTACTGGCTGCCCGCCATGGTAAATGTTGACCAGGATATCGATGGTGTCTGGCCAATAAAATCGACCATGAGCGAGGCGCAAGCCGCTGTTGGAAGTCTTTTGCTTAAGCGCGTGGACAAAATGACTGAGCAGCGTCGGGCGCGTGGGCTGACGTTTCGCGAAGCATTCAAGGATTTTCCTGAACTGCAGTTCCAAGAGGTAATCATTTCGGAGACACACAGTCACCATTTATTACCGGCGCGCTGTGTTGCCGAGGGCTGGAAACGTGATGACTTGATTCGGATGCTCTCGACAGAGTATGGAGTCAAGGCCATTGTGCAGTTTTACCCACTTAATCGGTATGACTTGTTTCGTAAGGTTGGATTCGGTGAAGCCGATGTTCCCGAGACAGACCGGTTCTTTGACAACATGATTTCCTTTCCGTTTTCACTTGTGATCAATGACGAAGATTTTAAGTACCTGATCGGCGCCGTGCGTGAATCACTGCTACGCCTACGTGATTAATTTATGCGTCTAGCCGTTATACCTGCGCGTGGTGGAAGCCGCGGCGTCCCAGGAAAAAACATCCGGTTGCTTCGTGGCAAGCCGTTAATTGGTTGGTCGATTCTAGCGGCGCAGCAAGCAACCAGCGTTGATAAAATCGTTGTTAGTACCGATAGCGATAGTATCGCGTCGATAGCCGTTAGTTACGGCGCCGAGATATTAAAGCGTCCGGCCGAGCTAGCGACTGACGAGGCTACCACGATCGCGGTTCTGGGCCATGTCGCTGCGGAGATCGGTGAGGCCGATACATTCATTGTCTTGCAGCCAACCTCGCCGTTGCGCGACATCGGATTGATTGATGAATGCGTAAAGCTCTTTGAACAGGGTCAATACAGTAACTTAGCAACTGGGTATTGGTGCAAATATCGTGAATTTGGCAGCCACAACAACACCCGCCGTCAGGATTACGAAGGTTTTTTTTATGACGATGGAAATATCTATATTTTGCCGCGTAATCTGATCGAACAGAACCTCTGGTGTGGAGATAGAATCTGCCGTCACGTGATCTCCCGCCATCAAAATTACGAAATTGACGAGGAGATCGACTTTGTAATTCTCGAAGCGCTAATGGACAAATACGCGTCTGCAAATACGCAGTCGCAAAAGGCTATCGTCTGAAATGAACATCACTTCCTTCCGAATTTTCAAGCAAGTACCGCGGCTGCTATTTGGTCGGGGCAGTTTTGCAAGACTAAACGAACTGCTGCCTGCCAAGCAGGCCAATGGCGATTTTTATGTATTTGTGATCGACGATGTGCATCGCGCCGGGTCAATGGGTGGACGGCTGAATATCGACGATGCTGACCTGCTGGAATGGTTTCCTGCCAGTGAAAAGGAACCTTCAACCACTCAAATCGACAAATTGCGCGACAAAGTCTTGCAATCGCGCAATGGTCGACTGCCAATGGCGATCGTGGGCGTCGGCGGCGGCAGCACGATGGATGTCGCCAAAGCGTTATCGGTCATACTCTGCAATAACGGGTCGTCAGGTCAGTATCAAGGTTGGGATCTGGTTCCCAACCCCGGCATTTACAAATTGGGCATCCCCACCATCTCTGGTTCGGGCGCGGAGGCGAGTCGCACTGCGGTATTGATGGGGAAGGAGCGTAAGTTTGGAATTAACAGCGACTACAGTATGTTCGACGCAATCATTTTGGACAGCGGCTTAATTGCAGGGGTGCCGATTCAACAGCGCTTTTACTCGGGTATGGACTGCTATATTCACTGTGTCGAGAGTATTCAGGGAACGATGATAAATGAACTGGCACGTGGCTATGCGAGTACGGCGTTAGGCCTATGCGAAAAGGTATTTCTCAGCGATGGCGACGACGACATGTTGATGACGGCCTCTTATCTTGGGGGTGTTTCAATTGTGAATTCCGAAGTAGGCGTGTGCCACGCGCTTTCTTACGGGCTCAGCATGGAGTTGGGCTATCGGCATGGAATGGCAAACTGTGTGGCCTTTAAAGTATTGGACGAATACTACGGTGCGGCGGTCGATCGCTTTCGCACGATGCTTAAGCGTCATAACATCATTTTGCCGGCCAACGTTTGCCGAAACCTTGAAAGTGCAGCAATGGATCGCATGGTTGAGATGACTTTACGCATGGAAAAGCCCCTTACCAATGCATTGGGTGCGGATTGGAAAACGATAATGACGCGCGAAAAAATCTTACAGCTCTATAGTCGAATGTAGTCTTTGGATCTTGATTTCACCGATAGAACGAGAACTGTACTCGCTGATTCATATTATTTTTCGCGCCAGGCGACTTCTGCATTCCTGCGGTGCGGCGTCGCCGTCACCAGCGACTAGGTTCCAACGCGCTGGGCTATGATAATGGCCAAAACAATTGTGATGACAGGTGCGCGCGCGGCGTGGTAAGTCGCTTTCTGTGTACAACAGCTCTGGAAGCGACTTGGCATTGCGATGAGCCCGTTCTGTTCCTTGGAGAATGGTGCAGGCGGCATTCTCGCAAAGAGCTCTGGTCGAGAATGGACGCGGAGGTCTTGCCCTATCATTGGGATGACCGTGCCCAACTGCACGCTGACTACCTGAACCTTCAGGGGCTCCATGAGCGGCTTCTGCGGGGGTTGTCTGTCGATCTCAATCAAACGCATGGCGTCGACCACGGCTTACGCTTCTGGCGAATATTAGTGGGGCCGTGGCTAGGATGTTTTGTGCAGATGCTGTTTGATCGCTGGTCGTGCATACAGCGCGCGATTGGTGGATATGAGTTGTCTGGAACGGTCGTTCTGTTCGGTGGCGAAGAATTTCTAATCCCCAACGATATGTGCGAGTTTCCTGTTCTGTACGTTGGGGACGAATGGAATCATCACATTTACGGCGCCATCCTGCAGCAGCTTTGCCAAATGCCGACTATCCGCGTCCCTCGCAAGGCTCCGCATGAAACGGCGGGTGTGGCGTTGCCTGCTACCCTTACACAAAGAGCACACAAGGCGCTTGTACCCTTGTATTCACGAATGGCGAGTGCGCTAGCACGCGAGCGCGATGCGTTTTTTATCTCCACGTACCTGCGGCCTCTCGATGAACTGCGAGTGCAATGGCGTTTGGGCCAGATGCCGCAGCTGTGGCGCTCGGTCCCAGCGGTTCGGATCGAAGTAGATGAAAGCAAGCGCCGCTGGGTCGTGAGCGGGGAGAGCCGCTCGCAATTTGAGGATTGCGCCCGCGCCCTTATTCCTATGCAGATACCAGCTGTCTATGTGGAAGGATATCGCCAACTTTGCGATCAGGCCGCCAGCTTACCGTGGCCCGAACAACCGAAAGTGATCTGGACCAGCAATTCTCACAATTCCGACGATGTCTTTAAGGTCTGGGCTGCAGAGAAGGTTGAGCGAGGGTCGCCGCTTGTCGTTGGCCAGCATGGCGGACATTACGGAATGGGGCGGTGGTCGTTCACCGAAGACCACGATATCGCCATCAGCGATTGCTACTTGACGTGGGGTTGGTCGAATGGGCGCGACCACGTGGTGCCGGTTGGCCAGCTGAAGGCGAAGCGCCCCTTGGGGGTCCGACATTCGGCACAGACCCGGGCGCTTTTGGTGACCTTTACTGTGCCTCGCTTCAGTTACTGGATGTACAGCGCCGCAGTGTCGCGCCAATGGCTGGATTACTTCCGTGATCAGTGCGCGTTCATCGCAAATCTGCCACGGCCGATCCAGGATGCATTGATCATTCGTCTGTATCCGGAGGACTACGGCTGGGATCAACTCTCTCGATGGCGCGATTGCTTCCCGGATCTGCATGTGGACCAAGGCGAGTCTCCCATCGACGATTTGATTCGCCAGAGTCGGCTGTACATCAGCACATACAACGCTACGACATTCCTCGAGTCAATCACAATGAATGTGCCGACCGTCATGTACTGGAATCCGGGTCATTGGGAACTGCGCGCGTGTGCTGAACGGTATTTTGCGGATCTCAAGCGCGTGGGCATTTTTCATGAGACTCCAGAATCAGCCGCTCAACACGTGGCCGCTATATGGGACGATGTTGACGCATGGTGGCAAAGTGTGCCCGTGCGAGAAGTCGTTAATCGATTTGCTCTTAAATATTGCCACTTGCCGGACGATCTGCTGGATTGCATAGTAGCTGCCATCGGGGAAGTGACAAGTGCTGCGGATAATAAAGTCGCCAAATGACCAACTCGGTGCGCAAGCGCTTCGCATTCACGGTCGGCGCCAATCTACTGCGCTCCACATTGAGCTTCGTAACCGGCATGCTGCTGGCGCGTTCGTTGGGGCCGTTATCCTTTGGCAACATGGCTTTTCTGTTAGGCACATTCGTCGCTATTCGGCAGATCTTGGATATGGGCAGCTCGACCGCGTTTTACACCTTCATGTCGCAGCGACGCCAATCGAAGCGATTCGTGATCTCATTCTTTGGCTGGCTCGGAGTGCAGTTTTTGGTGCCCCTGTGTGTCGTCGGGCTTCTTTTCCCGTCGCAATGGATTGAATTCGTTTGGCGCGGCGAGCCACGAGGCCTAGTCCTTGTCGCATTCGCAGCTGCATTCATGCAGAACAGCCTCTGGCCTGTGGTACAGCAGTTTGGCGAGTCGCGACGGCAAACACTTTGGGTGCAGAGTGTCGGGGTTGCAATCGTCGCAACGCACCTGCTCGCTATGGTTCTGCTTTGGTCGTTAGGCATGCTCGGGCTTTATGCAATCTTCGCTGCCATCGCTGTGGAATACGTTTCGGCCGCCATTGTAATGTTTATATGGCTGCCGAATCGCGCGCCGGCTGAGACCACAACTCCAGACGTGCCTCGCCACGTGTTGCGGATGTTCTTGCGCTACTGTCGACCTCTGGTACCGTATGCGTGGATCGGATTTGCCTATGAATTTGCGGACCGATGGTTGTTACAGACCTATGGCGGCAGCGTGCAGCAGGCGTACTATGCTGTGAGTGCGCAGTTCGCCGGCATCGCGCTCATTGCCACATCATCAATTCTAAATATTTTTTGGAAGGAAATCGCGGAAGCGCATTTCAAAGGCGACCACGCGCGCGCACATATGCTTTATCGACGAGTTTCCAGATCCCTGTTTCTAGTTGGCGCCATCGTTGCCGGGTATCTTTCTCCGTGGGTAAAAGAGCTGTTGCAATTAATATTGAGCGCTGCTTATGTCGGCGGGGCATCCACTCTCGTCATCATGTTTCTGTATCCCATTCATCAGTCGATGGGTCAGATCGGCGGCACAATGCTGTATGCGACGGAACGAGTGACCTTGCAGGTCGTGATCGGAATCGTTTTCATGGTAGTCAGCATGGGGGTGACCTATCTTGTCCTTGCACCCGCCAATGCGGCAGTACCGGGCTTGGGGCTGGCATCCGAAGGGCTCGCTATCAAGATGGTCGGTCTACAAATTATACAAGCTAACATTATCGCCTACATCATCGCACGAATATGGAACTGGCGATTCGACTGGGTGTATCAGCCGGTAAGTATTATTGGATGTCTTGCACTAGGGTGGTTGGCCCACCGCATGGCGATCGATATTGCAAGCAGGTCGTGGCCGGTACCCGCGGTCATGGCACTGGGTGCTGCCTTGTATCTGATGCTGACTGCGGCGTTCGTGTATGTCATGCCATGGTTGACAGGATCCACGCGAACCGAATTCCTCGTGGAGGCGAACTTATTGTGGAGAAGAACGCTCATGGGTTCAGGCCGATATGGCTCGTAACGTACACAACTGTGCCCACTTGCTTCCGTAACGGGCGCCGGCTGAGCAATCGTTGCATCGCTTTAAGCCATTAATCGGTCTTGCCGAAATTGTTTTCTTCAGCCATTAGGGGCAACAATAGAATGAAGGCCGCCGCCAAGCAGTTCATCAGGCAATTCGTCAATTTGTTGGGAAAGACGCCGGCCGGCCGATACCTTTTTGCGCAGATCGTCGACAACACGATGGATAGAACGCAAGAGACAGAACATAAGGGAACCAAGTTTGTTTTTTCGGTCCCCAACGCCCTGAACAGATACCGAATCGACACGTTCAGCACAAAGGAACCCGAAACTCTGGAGTGGATTGATCGATTCCCCGAAGGCTCAGTCGTCTGGGATATCGGTGCCAATATAGGACTTTATTCCTGCTATGCGGCAAAAATGCGCGGGTGTCGAGTATTCGCATTTGAGCCCTCAGTGTTCAATCTCGAACTCCTCGCTAGAAATATATTTCTGAATCAACTTACCGATCTGATTACCATCATTCCGCTGCCGCTTTCATCGCAATTAGCTGTTAGCAAGCTCAGTATGACAACGACCCAATGGGGCGGCGCGCTCTCGACTTTCGGTGAAACCTTCGGCCACGACGGCAACCCCATAGCCAAGGTCTTTGACTTTCCCACGATTGGTCTTTCGATGGCCGATGCGGTGACTCTTCTGCGGATTCCACAGCCGGACTACATAAAAATGGATGTCGATGGTATTGAGCATCTAATCTTAAAAGGAGGACTGAAGGTCTTGCGCGTAGTAAAAGAGGCGTCGATTGAAATAAACGATCAATTTACGGCGCAAGCTGTCGACGCGCGGAAATATCTCGAGGACGCGGGTCTGTCATTCAGAGAGAAGAAACATGCGGAATGTTTCGACCTTCAGGTTGGATCAACGAAGTACACATTCAATCAGATCTGGGTAAGGTAATGCGTATGACCCACGAACAACTCTTAAGGCGTTATTCGTTAGGTAATGAATCATCTTAAGGTCGGCATCGCTGGATTCGGCGTAGTCGGAAAGCGGCGCAGGGACTGCGTCGCGCGCAATCCGAATCTGCGCGTGATTGCCGTCTGTGATCAGTCGTTTCAAGACGAAGGCACATTTGCCGACGGGGTTCGTTACTACCGTGATTACCGGCGCTTACTGAGGGACGACTTGGACGTATTGATCGTTTGTTTGACAAATGACATTGCGGCCGAAGTGACTATTGCCGGCCTTGAATCGGGTTTGCACGTTTTTTGCGAGAAACCGCCGGGTCGCAGCGTTGAAGACATTTCCAAGGTGATCGAGTGTGAGCGTCGAAATTCACGTCTAAAGCTCATGTATGGATTCAATCATCGCTATCACGATTCCGTCCAGGATGCACTCACAGTTCTTCGTTCCGGCGAACTTGGACGAGTTATCAACATGCGTGGGATGTACGGCAAAGCACAACTTATCACCTTCAATCAACCCGACTGGCGGACGAAGCGGGAAATTGCTGGCGGCGGCGTGCTACTCGATCAGGGCATCCACATGGTCGACCTTATGCGTTTGTTTGGCGGTGAATTCACCGAGGTACACAGTTTCATTTCCAACAGCCACTGGGGCTACGATGTCGAGGACAACGCTTACGCGCTCATGCGAACCCCCGCGGGTGTTGTGGGCATGCTCAATTCCTCCGCGACTCAGTGGCGGCATCGCTTTCATCTCGACATCAATCTCGAGCGCGGCAGCCTCGTTCTGGGAGGAATTCTATCCGGTACGAAGAGCTATGGGGCGGAGACACTAACGGTCGTGCGGGCCGATCCCGACAATGATCAGGGTGACCCCCGTGAACAGGTAACTCGCTATAATCGAGACCCGTCGTGGGACGGGGAAATCGCCGCATTTACAGATTGCATTCTCAACGATCAAGCAGTACAGGGCGGAAATTCGCAGGATGCCCTGCGTACGATGAAGCTCGTTTTTAAAATATATTATGCAGATTCCACATGGCGCAAGACCTATGAAATCCCCAATCCCGACATCCACGAATAATATTGATAGATTCTTCACGTTAGAACCGGCGACGTTCGCTGCGGCATACATCAAGTATCTTCAGTCAATACTTGGGAGTCTGGATACAGCCGAAATCAGTCGTTTCATAGGAACTTTATTGGCTGCGCGGGACCGCGGCGCCACGATTTTTTTTATTGGCAATGGTGGTAGTGCGGCTACGGCAAGTCATTTTGCCAATGACCTTGCAATTGGTACTAACGAATACGAGAAGCCTTTTCGCGCCGTAAGCCTGACGGACAATGTTCCGCTCATTACTGCTATAGGCAATGATTTTGGTTACGAAGAAGTTTTTGTGAGGCAACTGCGTATTTTGGGTAAGAAAGGTGACCTTTTAATCGCAATTTCCGCATCGGGAAACTCTGCCAATCTACTGAGGGCATTCGAATATGCGCAGGCCTCAGGGATCAAAACGATAGCAATCACTGCGTTCGACGGCGGTAAGATGAAAGCGCTGGCCGATGATGGCATTCATGTGCCCACGGGACTCAAGGAGTATGGCCCGGCAGAAGACACTCATATGGTACTCGATCACCTTGTGGGCGCTTATCTAATGCGATTTGTCCGCGTACAAAAGTGACGATGATGCCGCGAATGGCAGGTAGGCGGGCTTTTGTTACGGGCGCGTCCAGAGGAATTGGCCGAGCAATTGCGCAGGCTCTTGTTTCGGAAGGGGCGTGGGTAGTCGGTACCAGAACTGGTCGTGCTGACGAGGGTAACGAATTTTGTCAGGAGTGGGTGCAAGCCGACTTTTCGGATGTTGCACAGATTCACGCTTGCGCTGCGCGTGTACGTGAATATCAGCCGGATGTTTTGATAAATAATGCTGGTATCAATAAGCTAGCACCATTCGCGCACATTGACCCTAACGATTTTTTGCTCATACAGCAGGTAAATGTTTTCGCGCCATTCTTGCTCTGCCAGGCCGCTATCCCAGCGATGAAGGCTAAAAACTGGGGCCGGATTGTCAATGTCTCGTCGATTTGGGGGAAAATCAGCAAAGTACACCGGGCTGCGTACTCCGCCAGTAAATTTGCAATAGATGGAATGACGCTCGCACTGGCCGCGGAACATACTTCGGACGGCATTATCGCGAATAGCATTGCTCCGGGCATCATTAACACCGAATTGACACGGCGCATCCTGGGTGATCATGGTATTGAAGCCCTTGTATCAATGATTCCGGCGGGTCGACTGGGCCGCGTAGAAGAAATTGCGAGCCTTGTTCTTTGGCTCGCGAGCGACGAAAACACCTATCTGTCAGGTCAGAACATCGCCATCGACGGTGCATTCTCCCGTGTCTAATGAGATTCTAATTCAATCGAACAGCGGGCCTTATTCGGTAGTTTTCGATGAGGCACTTCCCTCAAATATAGGGGAAGCCTTGGGCGGTGAGCCGCATTTCGTGGTTGACGCCAACATCGCTCGACTGTACGCGACTAATCTTGCGCGGGTTCTTCATCATCGCAATACAATCCTGATTGAGGCGACCGAAGAAAATAAATCCTTAAGAAACACGGTGCCGTTATTCGAGCGCCTGGTTATCGATAGTGTGCGGCGTGATCACGTTCTCGTCGCGATCGGCGGGGGTGTCATCCAAGACATCACGTGTTTCATAGCAAGCACATTGCTGCGAGGAGTCGCCTGGCATTTTTTGCCTACTACGCTACTGGCACAAGCAGATTCGTGCATCGGCTCAAAAAGTTCCATCAACTTAGGAAACGCCAAAAATATACTGGGGACCTTCAATCCGCCGCGCGCTGTGCAAATTCATGCAGCGTTCCTTGACTCGCTCGCACCAAAGGACATTCATTCAGGGGTCGGCGAAATTATTAAAGTGCATGCAATCGCGGGGATCGCAGCATTCGATAAAATGGCGCTTGATTTCGACCGTTTATTTGTGGACAGGGGTCTTTTGTTAAAGTACGTCCGGTCGGCTCTGCTAATAAAGCAACCCTACATTGAGGAGGACGAATACGACCGAGGAGTGCGCAACATATTTAACTACGGCCACAGCTTCGGTCACGCAATCGAATCGGCGACAAACTACAGCGTTCCCCATGGGATTGCGGTCACTATGGGCATGCAAATGGCGAACTTCATTGCTGTCAGTCGGGAACTGTTGCCAATTGCACACTACCAGCGCATGCGGTCGATTCTGCGCAAGAACTACAGAGGTTATGGTGATACTCGCATTCCACTCGATTTGCTGCTTGCTGCGATTACTAAAGACAAGAAAAATACTAGTTCGGGGTTGCGTTTGATTTTCCCTATTGGCGAGAAAGCGTCCGTTCAGCCGCTATCGGTTTCGCTTGATGCAAAATTTCGCGAACAATGCGCGAATGCGCTTGTCGAACTCGCGGTATGAATGTAATCACTAAAGTGGCAGTTTGCTCTCGGTCCTTTTCTAGAAATCCCGTCCTTCGAGCCGAGTTATTACAAAAATATCAACAGGTGACTTTCAATGACGCAGGTATGCAATTAAGCGGCGAAAATCTGGTGACTTTTTTGCGAGGCCACGAGAAGGCAATTACGGCTCTCGAGGTTATTGATGAGACAGTACTATCCAGACTTCCGGAGCTGCGGGTGATTGGGAAATATGG
>Ga0210388_10001751_pt1 | contig 17077 bp, 14 predicted proteins | sample IncBWC19OmetaG_FD_155485 | JGI IMG/M metagenome (GOLD analysis project Ga0210388, IMG submission 155485) | Forest soil microbial communities from Barre Woods Harvard Forest LTER site, Petersham, Massachusetts, United States - Inc-BW-C-19-O ... | reverse complement strand
CCATGCCCTTGTCGGCGCAGTACCGCGTGATCGTCGCCGTCAGCGTCGTCTTGCCGTGATCCACGTGGCCGATCGTCCCCACGTTCACATGCGGCTTCTTTCGGTCGAATTTTTCCTTGGCCATGAACGCTCTCCTTGGCTTAGCGGGTATCCCTGCCCTTGTTCTTTTCGACGATCTCGTCTCGCACGTTGCGGGGAACTTCCTCGTAATGCGCGAAGGTCATGCTGTAGGTGGCGCGGCCCTGGGTCATGCTGCGCAGGGCGGTGGCGTAGCCGAACATCTCCGCCAGCGGGACCATGGCCTTGATGATCTGGGCGTTGCCGCGCTTGGACATGCCCTCGACCTTGCCGCGCTTGCTGTTCAGGTGGCCGATCACGTCGCCCATGTAGTCCTCGGGCGTGGTGGCCTCCACCGACATCACCGGCTCAAGCAGGAAGGGATCCCCCTGGCGGCAGCCCTCCTTGAAGGCCATGGAGCCGGCGATCTTGAAGGCCATTTCGTTGGAGTCCACGTCGTGGTAGGAGCCGTCGAAGAGGGTCACCTTGACGTCGACCACCGGGAAGCCGGCCAGCACACCGCTGTCCAGGGCCTCGATGATGCCCTTGTTCACGGCCGGGATGTATTCCTTCGGCACGGAGCCGCCCTTGATGCCGTCGACGAACTCGTAGCCTTCCCCGGGCTTGCGCGGCTCGACGTAGAGCCACACGTGGCCGTACTGGCCGCGGCCGCCGGTCTGGCGGATGAACTTGCCCTCCACCTCGGCCTTCTTGCGGATCGTCTCGCGGTAGGCCACCTGGGGCTTGCCCACGTTGGCCTCGACCTTGAACTCGCGCTTCATGCGGTCGACGATGATCTCGAGGTGCAGCTCGCCCATGCCGGCGATGATGGTCTGCCCCGTCTCCTCGTTGGAACGCACCCGGAAGGTCGGATCCTCCTCCGCCAGCTTGCTGAGCGCGATGCCCATGCGCTCCTGGTCGGCCTTGGTCTTGGGTTCCACCGCCAGGTCGATGACCGGATCGGCGAACTTCATGCTTTCGAGCACGATCGGCTTGTCCTCGTCGCACAGCGTGTCGCCGGTGAAGGTCCGCTTGAAGCCCACGGCCGCCACGATCTCGCCGGCGTAGGCCTTGTCGACCTCCTCGCGCTTGTTGGCGTGCATGCGCAGCAGGCGTCCGACGCGTTCCTTCTCGCCCTTGCTGCTGTTGTAGATGTAGCTGCTCGGGTCCAGGGTGCCGGAGTAGACCCGCACGAAGGTCAGGCGGCCGACGAAGGGATCCGTCATGATCTTGAAGGCCAGCGCGGACAGCGGGGCGTCCTCGGTGTGCGTGCGCTTCTCGGTCTTCTCCTCGCCGACGTGGTCGGGGGCGTAGCCTTCGACCGGCTTGAGGTCGGAGGGGGCCGGAAGGTAGGCCACCACCGCGTCGAGCAGGGGCTGCACGCCCTTGTTCTTGAAGGCGCTGCCGCAGAGCACAGGCACGATCTCGCAGTTGATGGTGCCTTTGCGCAGGGCCGCCACGATCTGGGCGTCCGTGACCTCGGCGAAATGCCCTTCGAGGTACTTCTCCATCACGGCTTCGTCGAAGTCCGCCACCTTCTCGACCAGCACCTCTTTGAGGTGGGCGACGTGCTCCTTGAGGTCCGCGGGCACGGGGATTGTCTCGAACTTGATGCCCTGTTCCTTGTCCTCGCCCTCGGGCCACAGGTAGGCGACCTGCTTGATGACGTCGCAGACGCCGCGGAAGCTGCCTTCCTGTCCGATGGGCCACTGCAGCGCCACGATGTTGGCGCCCAGCTTCTCGACGATGGAGTCGAGGTTCATCTGGAAATCGGCGCCGACCTTGTCCATCTTGTTGACGAAGGCCAGGCGCGGCACGTGGTAACGGTCGGCCTGGCGCCACACCGTCTCGGACTGGGGCTCGACGCCGTTGCCGCCGTCGAAGACCGCCACCGCGCCGTCGAGCACGCGCATGGACCGCTCGACTTCGATGGTGAAGTCCACGTGGCCCGGGGTGTCGATGATGTTGATGCGGTTGCCGGCCCAAAAGCAGGTCGTCGCGGCGCTGGTGATGGTGATGCCGCGCTCCTGCTCCTGCTCCATCCAGTCCATCGTCGCGGCGCCTTCATGCACCTCGCCGATCTTGTGGGTGCGGCCGGTGAAGAAGAGTATGCGCTCCGTCAACGTGGTCTTGCCGGCGTCGATGTGCGCGGCGATGCCGATGTTGCGGGTATTTTCGAGTGAGTATTCGCGGGGCAAAGCTGATCCTTCCGTGTGGGGCCCTGGGGCCCCTATGCGTGGGCGGTGGGGGGGCCTCGGGGCCCCCCGGTCTTGCTACCAGCGGTAGTGCGAGAAGGCCTTGTTCGCTTCGGCCATGCGGTGCGTGTCCTCGCGCTTCTTGACCGCGGCGCCCTGCTTGCGGAAGGCGTCCATGAACTCGCCGGCCAGCCGGCGCTCCATGGTCTTTTCGTTGCGTTCACGGGCCGCGGTGAGCAGCCAGCGGATGGCCAGGGCGGTGCGGCGTTCGGGGCGAACGTCGATGGGGACCTGGTAGTTGGCGCCGCCGACGCGGCGGGACTTCACTTCGACCATCGGCTTGACGTTGTCCAGGGCCATCTTGAACACGTTGACGGAGTCCTCACCCTTCATCTTGTCGGTGATCTCGTCCATCGAGCCGTAGAAGATCTTCTCGGCCGTGCTCTTCTTGCCGTGTTCCATGAGGCTGTTCACGAAGCGGGTGACAAGCTTGTTGCCGAACTTGGGGTCCGGCAGGATCTCGCGCTTGGCTGCTTCTCGGCGACGGGGCATTGCTGTTCTCCTGTGGCGCTAAAGGGCTGCTATTTCTTGGCCGGGGCGGCCGCGGCGCCGGCCTTCGGGCGCTTCAAGCCGTACTTGCTGCGGCTCTGGCGGCGGTTGGAAACGCCGGCGGTGTCGAGCGCGCCGCGGACGATGTGGTAGCGCACGCCGGGAAGATCCTTCACGCGACCGCCGCGGATCAGCACGATGCTGTGTTCCTGGAGGTTGTGACCTTCGCCCGGAATGTAGGCCGTGACTTCGATGCCGTTGGTCAGGCGCACACGGGCCACTTTGCGCAGCGCCGAGTTCGGCTTCTTCGGGGTCACGGTGTAGACGCGGGTGCAAACGCCGCGCTTGAGCGGGGAGCGCTTCAAGGCCGGGGCGCCGCTCTTGTAGCGGATGCGGTCGCGTCCCTTGCGTATCAACTGGCTGATCGTTGGAGCCACGTTTTTTCCTCGCTGCTGCGGAAGCCCCGCGGGAGCTTTCGTTGGGGCGCCCTTTAGGGCGCCCTGAGAAGTCTTTTCGTGTTTCGTGGTGCGCGCCCTTGCCAAACAAAAAGGCCCGGATTCGAATCGCGGGCCTCGCAGCAAAATCCATTGAACGTGATCTCAAAAGTGCAGATTACGATCCAAAACGGACAGCCACTGGCTTTCCCTCCTTAAGCGTTTGGAGGTAGCAAAGGGAAAAAGATTTTAATGCAAAGGACCGGTTGGTGTCAAACTTTTTTATTTTTATTCCGGTGCCCTTTTTCCCGTTGCCGGTGCGTCTCCGACAGGTCTTTTTATTTTGTGTTCCGTTCTATAAAACTCCTTGCTTTTAGCGGTTAAACGGTCCGTAGGTGGAAGGCTCTTTTCAGCCTTCCACCACGGTGGCCAATTCACGCGGCTCTTCGGGGCGCGCCAGGGGGATCTCCTCGGCCACCTTCATCTGGTAGGCCGGCATGCCGGTGCCCGCTGAGATCAGGTGCCCCATGATGACGTTCTCCTTCAGGCCCAGGAGGTCGTCGATCTTCCCGCAGACCGCGGCTTCGGTGAGCACGCGCGTGGTCTCCTGGAAGGAGGCCGCGGAGATGAAGCTCTCGGTGCCCAAGGAGGCCTTGGTGATTCCCAGCAGCAGCGGCTTGGACGTGGACTTCGCGCGGCCCTCGGACTCCATGCGCTTGTTCTCGTCCTGCCAGCGCAGGCGCTCGACCTGCACACCGGGCAGGAACTCCGTGTCTCCCGACTCGTCGACGATGACCTTGCGCAGCATCTGGCGCACGATGACCTCGACGTGCTTGTCGTTGATGCCCACGCCCTGCAGGCGGTAGACCTCCTGCACCTTGTCCACCAGGTATTCCTGCACCTGCGTGACGCCCTTGACGTCGAGGATGTCGTGCGGGTTCAGGGGGCCGTCGGTGAGCTCCTCGCCGGTGATCACTCGGTCCTGGTCGCGCACGTTGATGTGGCGGTCGGCCGGGATCAGGTAGTCGCGGCTCTCACCGCCGTCGGCCTTGATCGTCAGCTTGCGCATGCCCTTGACCGTGCCGGCGAAGACGACCGTGCCGTCGATCTCGGTGAGCACGGCCGAACCCTTCGGCTTGCGCGCCTCGAACAGCTCGGCCACGCGCGGCAGGCCGCCCGTGATATCGCGGGTCTTGCTGATGTCGCGCGGCAGCTTGGCCAGGATGTCGCCGGCCTTGACGGCCTGCCCGTTCTCGACGCCCAGGTAGGCGCCCGTGGCCACGGAATAGTTGGCCAGGACCTTGCCGTCGGCGTCCTTCACCTTGATGGAGGGGTGCCGGACCTCGTCGCGGTTCTCGACGATCATGCGTCCGATGAGGCCCGTGCTCTCGTCGGTCTTCTCGCGCATGGTCAGGCCTTCGATGATGTCCTCGAACTCGAGCGTGCCCTCGGTTTCCGTGAAGATCGGGACCGAATACAGATCCCAGGTGGCCACGACCTGGCCTTCCTTGACCTGCTCGCCCTCCTTGACCTTCAGGATCGTCCCGAAGGGCAGGGTGTGCAGCTCCTTCTCGTTGCCCTTCTCGTCGAAGATGGCCAGCTCGCCCTTGCGGTTGAGCACCACCTGCTCGCGGTTGCGGTTGACCACGGTCTTGATGTTGGCCAGCTTCACCACGCCCTTGCCCTTGACCTCGATGCGGCTCTGCTCCACCACGCGGCTGGCCGTGCCGCCGACGTGGAAGGTGCGCAGGGTCAGCTGGGTGCCGGGCTCGCCGATGGATTGGGCGGCGATGATGCCCACGGGCTCGCCGATCTCGACCATCTTGCCGGAGGCCATGCTCGTGCCGTAGCAGGCCGCGCACACGCCGCGGCGGCATTCGCAGGTCAGCACCGAACGGATCTTCAGCTTCTCGATGCCGGCGGCGTCGATGCTCTCGGCGATCTCCTCGCTGATGAGCTGCCCCGCCCGCACCAGCACCTCGTCGGTGCTGGGGTCGACGGCGTTCTCGAGGGCCAGGCGGCCGATGATGCGCTCCTTCAGGTGCTCGATGACCTCGTTGCCTTCCTTGATCGAGCGTATGTAGATGCCCTGCTTGGTGCCGCAGTCGTCCTCGTTGATGATCACGTCCTGGGCCACGTCCACCAGGCGGCGCGTGAGGTAGCCGGCGTCGGCGGTCTTCATGGCCGTGTCGGCCAGGCCCTTGCGGGCGCCGTGGGTGGAGATGAAGTACTCCAGCACGGTGAGGCCTTCGCGGAAGTTCGACGTGATCGGGTTCTCGATGATCTCGCCGACCGAGCCGGTCAGCTTCTGCTGCGGCTTGGCCATCAGGCCGCGCATGCCGGCCAGCTGGCGGATCTGCATCTTCGAGCCGCGGGCGCCGGAGTCGGCCATCATGTAGATGGGGTTGAAGCCGGCCTTGTCGGCCTTGAGGGTGTCCATCATCACCTCGGCCAGGTCGTCGGTGACGCGGGTCCAGATGTCGATGATCTTGTTGTAGCGCTCGCCCTCGGTGATGACGCCGCCCTGGTACTGGTCCTCGATGCCGGAGACCTCGGCCTTGGCCTTGTCGATCATCACGGTCTTCTGCTCGGGGATCTTCATGTCCTCGATGGCCACGGTCAGGCCGCCGCGGGTCGCGTGGCGGAAGCCGAGGTCCTTGAGGTCGTCCAGGAAGCGCACGGTCTCGTCGAGCGTCAGCTTCTTGTGGATGTCGTCCACCAGCCTGCCCAATTCCTTTTTGGTCATGACCTTGTTCACGAAGCCGATCTTGGACGGGATGATCTGGTTGAAGAAGACGCGCCCGACCGTGCTCTCGATGCGCTTGCCCTGCCAGCGCACCTTGATCTTGGCGTGCAGGTCGATCTCGCCGTTGTCGTAGGCCATGCGGACTTCCTCGGGGCCGAAGAAGGCGCGGTTCTCGCCGCGGACGCCGACGCGCTCCTTGGTGAGGTAGTAGCAGCCCAGCACGATGTCCTGGCTGGGCACCACGATGGGCTTGCCCGAGGCCATGTGGTTGATGTTGTGGATCGACATCATCAGGAGGCGGGACTCCAGCTGCGCCTCGGCGGACAGGGGCACGTGCACGGCCATCTGATCGCCGTCAAAATCGGCGTTGAAGGCCGCGCAGACCAGCGGATGGATGCGGATGGCCTTGCCTTCCACCAGCACCGGCTGGAAAGCCTGGATGCCCTGGCGGTGCAGCGTCGGCGCGCGGTTGAGCAGCACCGGATGGTCGATCAGGACCTCTTCAAGGATGTCCCAGACCTCGGGCTTGACCTTCTCGACCATCTTCTTGGCCGACTTGATGGTCTGCACGAAGCCGCGGTCCTCCAGCTTCTTGATGATGAAGGGCTTGAACAGCTCCAGGGCCATCTTCTTGGGCAGGCCGCACTGGTGGAGCTTGAGCTCGGGGCCGACGACGATGACCGAACGGCCGGAATAGTCGACGCGCTTGCCCAGCAGGTTCTGGCGGAAGCGGCCCTGCTTGCCCTTGAGCATGTCGCTGAGGCTCTTCAGGGGGCGGTTGCCCGGGCCCTTGACGGCGTGGCCGCGGCGGCCGTTGTCGAAGAGGGCGTCCACGGCCTCCTGCAGCATGCGCTTCTCGTTGCGCACGATCACCGAGGGGGCGCGCAGCTCCATCAGGCGCTTCAGGCGGTTGTTGCGGTTGATGACGCGGCGGTAGAGGTCGTTGGCGTCGGACGTGGCGAAGCGGCCGCCGTCCAGCGGGACCAGGGGGCGCAGTTCGGGCGGGATGACCGGGACCGCGTCGAGCACCATCCACTCGGGGCGGTTGCTGCTCTTGCGGAAGGCCTCGGCCACCTTCAGGCGCTTGACGATCTCCTTCTTCTTCTGGACCGAGGTGGTGGTCCTCAGGTCGGCGCGCAGCTGCTCGCAGAGCTTGACGATGTCGAGCCCCTTGAGCAGCTCCTTGACCGCCTCGGCGCCCATGCGGGCCTTGAAGGAGCCCTCCCCGTGCAGGTCGCGGGACTTGCGGAACTCCTCTTCGGTGATCAGCTGCCGCGCCTGCAGGGGCGTATTGCCCCCGTCAAGCACGACGTAGTTCTCGTAGTAGACCACCCGCTCCAGGTTGCGGGTGCTCATGTCCAGGAGGTAACCGATGCGGCTGGGGACGCCCTTGAGGTACCAGATGTGGCAGACCGGGCTGGCGAGCTCGATGTGGCCGAGCCGTTCGCGCCTGACCTTGGACAGCGTCACCTCGACGCCGCAACGGTCGCAGATCACGTTGCGGTGCCGGATGCGCTTGTACTTGCCGCAGGTGCACTCCCAGTCCTTGGTGGGGCCGAAAATGCGCTCGCAGAACAAGCCGTCCTTTTCAGGCTTGAAGGTGCGGTAGTTGATGGTCTCGGGCTTCTTGACCTCCCCCCGCGACCACTGCCGTATCTTCTCCGGCGACGCCAAGGAGATCTTGATGGCGTCGAACTTCAGTTCCTTGGTCTCAAGGTCACGCATGGGCGACTGTTCCCTCTGCATTGATGCCTCTTTTTTTGAAAGCGTTCGGCTTTTAAAAGCGTTCGGCTGAGAGCGTTCGGCTATTCAGGGTGCTTGAGCAGTTCCACGTCCAAGGCCAGGGCCTGGAGCTCCTTGACCAGCACGTTGAAGCTTTCCGGCACCCCGGGTTCGGGCGCGTTCTTGCCTTTGACGATGGCCTCATAGATGCGGGTGCGCCCGGCCACGTCGTCCGACTTGACCGTGAGCAGCTCCTGCAGCGTGTAGGCCGCCCCGTAGGCTTCCAGGGCCCAGACTTCCATTTCGCCGAAACGCTGGCCGCCGAACTGGGCCTTGCCGCCCAGGGGCTGCTGCGTGATCAGGCTGTATGGGCCGATGGAGCGCGCGTGGATCTTGTCGTCCACCAGGTGCGCCAGCTTGAGCATGTAGATGATGCCGACGGTCACTTCCTGGTCGAAGGGCTCCCCCGTCTTTCCGTCGATCAGGCGGCTGCGCCCGCTGGTCGGCAGGCCGGCCCGCTTGAGCAGCGCGTGGATGTCGCTTTCCTTGGCTCCGTCGAAGACCGGCGTCTCCACATAGATGCCCAGGGCCCGGGCGGCGTAGCCCAGCTGGGTCTCGAGGATCTGGCCGACGTTCATACGGCTGGGGACGCCCAGGGGATTGAGCACGATGTCCACCGGGGTGCCGTCGCTCAGGTAGGGCAGATCCTCGATGGGCACGATCTTGCTGACCACGCCCTTGTTGCCGTGGCGGCCGGCCATCTTGTCGCCCACGCTGATCTTGCGCTTCTTGGCGATGTAGACCTTCACCAGCTTGATCACGCCCGGGGGCAGCTCGTCGCCCTTGCGGATCTTGGTGATCTCCTTGTCCTTCTCCACGAGCAGGTCGCTCTTGCGGTCCTCGGCGATGGCCTTGGCCCGTTCGCTGGCCATGCGGGCCTCTTCCTTGCCGCCCTTCAAGTCCTTCTCGATCGACTTCACCGCTTCGGCCGTGCTCTTGTCGATGGCCTCCAGCAGCTTGTCGAACTTCTTCTCGACCTGCTTGACCATCTCGTTCTCTTGCTTCTTCGACATCTCCTCGCGGTCGTGGCGGGCGAAGACGCGCACGTCGATGATCTTGCCCTCGACGCCCGGGGGCGTCTTCAGGCTCGCGTCGCGCACGTCGCCGGCCTTCTCGCCGAAGATGGCGCGCAGCAGCTTCTCTTCCGGGGTCAGCTCGGTCTCGCCCTTGGGGGTGACCTTGCCCACCAGGATGTCGCCCGGCGCCACGTCCGCGCCGATGCGAACGATGCCGCTCTCGTCGAGGTCCTTGAGGGCCTCCTCGCCGACGTTGGGGATGTCGCGCGTGATCTCTTCCTTGCCGAGCTTGGTGTCGCGGGCCTCCAGCTCGAACTCTTCGATGTGCACCGAGGTGAACACGTCGTTGTAGACGAGAGCCTCGCTGAGGATGATGGCGTCCTCGTAGTTGTAGCCGTTCCAGGGCATGAAGGCGACCAGCACGTTCTTGCCCAGGGCGAGCTCGCCCTGGCGGCTGGCGGGGCCGTCGGCGATGACCTGGCCCTTGCGCACCTTCTGGCCCTTGTAGACCTGGGGCTTCTGGTTGACCGAGGTGTCCTGGTTGCTGCGCTTGTACTTGGTCAGCTTGTAGGTGTCCAAAGTCGAGCGCACGGCGCTCTCGTCGCGGCTGTCCGCGGCCACCACCACCTTGGCGGCGTCCACGTACTCGACCACGCCGTCGCGCTTGGCCACCAGCACCGAGCCGGAGTCGTAGGCGCTGCGGAACTCCATGCCGGTGCCCACGAAGGGCGGATCGGCCCTGAGCAGGGGCACGGCCTGGCGCTGCATGTTGGAGCCCATCAGCGCGCGGTTGGCGTCGTCATGCTCCAGGAAGGGGATCAGGGCGGTGGCCACCGACACCAGCTGCTTGGGGCTGACGTCCATGTAGTCGATCTGCTCGGCGGGCGTCAGGGGGTAGTCGGCCTTGTGGCGGGCCAGCAGGACCGCGTCCTTGAAGCGCCCCTTCTCGTCCATCGCCTCGTTGGCCTGGGCGATGACGTAGTTGTCCTCCTCGTCGGCGGACAGGAACTCGATCTTCTCCGTGACCCGCCCCTTTTCGACCTTGCGGTAGGGGGTCTCGATGAAGCCGTATTCGTTGACCCGGGCGTAGGTGCTCAGGGACACGATCAGGCCGATGTTCGGGCCTTCCGGGGTCTCAATGGGGCACACGCGGCCGTAGTGGGTGTGGTGCACGTCGCGCACTTCGAAGCCGGCGCGCTCGCGGTTCAAACCCCCGGGCCCCAGGGCCGAGAGGCGGCGCTTGTGGGTCAGGGCCGCCAGCGGGTTGGTCTGGTCCATGAACTGGCTGAGCTGGGAGGAGCCGAAGAACTCCCGCACCCCCGCGGTCACGGGCTTGGCGTTGATGAGGTTGGCCGGCATGGCCTCCTCCATGTCCAGGATGGACATGCGCTCCTTGACGGCCTTCTCGATGCGCACCAGCCCGAGGCGGAACTGGTTCTCGAGCAGCTCGCCGGCGCTGCGCACGCGGCGGTTGCCCAGGTGATCGATGTCGTCCTTCTCGCCCTTGCCGTTGTTGAGGTGCAGCAGGTACTTGATGGTCTCGACCAGGTCTTCCTTGGTCAGCACGCGCGTGGTCAGCGGCTGGTCGAGCTTCAGCTTCTTGTTCAGCTTGTAGCGGCCCACCTTGGCCAGGTCGTAGCGGCGGGTGTTGAAGAACAGGTTGTCCCAGAGGTTGCGGGCGCTCTCCAGCGTCGGCGGATCGCCTGGGCGCAGCTTGCGGTACAGCTCCAGCAGGGCCTCTTCCTCGCCGCGCACCGAGTCCTTTTCGACGGTCCGGCGCACGCTGGCGTAGAGGTCCTGCTTGGGGATGATGATGACTTCGACCTTCTTGACCTTGGCCTTCTCGAGCTTCAGCTGCAGTTCCTTGCTGATCTCGACGTTGGCGGGGGCCAGCACTTCGCCCGTGCGGGGGTCGATGACCTCGGTGGCCGTGATGCGCCCGGCTAGTTTGCCTTCGACCGGCAGGGCCTCTTTCTCGTAGAACAGGTCCAGGATCTTGTCGTCGGAGCCGTAGCCCAGGCAGCGCAGCATGAGGCTGGCCAGGATCTTGCGCTTGCGGTCGATGCGGGCGTAGACCAGGTCGTTGGCGTCGAATTCGAATTCGAGCCAGGAGCCGCGGTAGGGGATGACGCGGGCGGTATAGAGCTTGCGTCCGCTGGTGTGGGCCTTGCCGTCGTCCTCGTCGAAGCTCACGCCGGGGCTGCGGTGCAGCTGGCTGACGATGACGCGCTCCGCGCCGTTGATGATGAAGGTGTTGCGGTCCGTCATCAGGGGCAGCTCGCAGAAGAAAACCTCCTGCTCGCGGATGTCCTTGATGCGCTTGACGTGCGTCTCGGGGTCCTCTTCGCGGACCACCAGGCGCAGGGTGACCTTCAGGGGCGCGGCGTAGGTCATGTCGCGTTCCTGGCAGTCCTCCACGTTGTAGCGCGGCTCGCCGAAGCTGTAGCCGGCGAACTCGAGGAAGCTGTTTTCGTTGCTGTCGTAGATCGGGAAGACGGAGCTGAAAGCGGCCTGCAGGCCGACTTTCTTGCGGTCCTCCGGCAGCACTCCGAGCTGCAGGAACTCGTCGTAGGAGCGTTTTTGCAGCTCCATCAGGTCCGGGAGTTCCATGATTTCGGGGATGCGGGAGTAACTTTCACGTTTGATACGACCTTGGTCCGCGCCACGCGACATATAAAATTGCCTCCCCTGCGGGATCGAAGGAAAAGTTCAGGCTTTGGAGACAGCGACACCCAAGCAAAAAGCGGGCCATCCCCAGCGACACGTGTCTCTGCGGTGGACGCTCCCTGCCGTTGATTAGGCGTGCGTCAAAGCTTCCCTTTTCTCATCTGAAGATGTGAAGGAACAAAGATTATAGTCAGTGTCGAGAAATTCAGTCAATAGGGAAACACATAAAAGTGGTGGCCTCTGCAATCTACCCACAAGCCGTCCTTTAAAAGTTTCACCATGTAAAACTAAACGCTGCGGGTATCCATACAGAGGATGTATTCCTTGCCCGATGCGTCGTTGAAGCGGCTGGCGAGGGTCCGGCAGAGGTTGCCCGTGGCCAGGCTGACATACTGCTCGCTGATGAAGGGATCCTGGGTACCCAAGGTCAGCCCAAGGTAGTAGTCCTTCAGGGAGTGGTCCGCGCCGGCTTCGGCCGGCACAAAGAGCCTGCTGCGCTGGCTTTCCCGCTGGTACTTCCACACCACGGTGGGGGTCTTCTGCACGCCCTTGGAATCCACCACGAAGAGGCACTCCAGGCTGGCGACGGGGTCCACGAAGCGGTCCAGGGTGGGCGTGAAAAAGGGGGCTTCGACTTTTTGCAGGGCCTGGCGGATCTTCTCCATCATCTGAAGATGGCGCTCGTTCTCCCGCTGGCGGACCTGCGTGCGGCCGGCGACGATCGCCTTCACCCGCATGGCCGAACGCTCCACGGTCGCCTTGGACACGGACAGGGCCAGCCGCGCGCCGGCCTGCGGCCTGCCGAAATGGAAGCCCTGCAGGAGATCCGCTCCCAGCTCCAGCGCCAGCACCGCGTCGTCCTCGTTCTCGACGCCCTCGGCCACGGTCAGGGCCCCCTGGCGGCGCGCCAAGGCGGCCAGGGCCTGGAACAGCGTGCGGCGTATGGGATCGGTGCTCAATCCCAGCACCACGTGGTCGTCGACCTTCACCACGTTCGGCTTCAGGTCGGCCACGCGGCGCATGCAGGCGGAGCCGCAGTCCAGGTCGTCCAGGGCCACGCAAAAACCGTGGGACTGGCAGGCCTCGATGAGGAAACGCAGCCCCGGGGCGCGCTCGAAGTCCAGGTCGCTGAATTCGAGCACCACGTCGCGGGGCAGGAGCCCGGCCTGGTCCACGGATTCCCTGATCGTCTCGGCGGAAAATTTTCCGCGGGAGAGCCGGGTGGCGTCCAGGTTGAGGAAGAGCGCGAGCGAGGTCCTGTTGGGCAGGGCTGCGAAGGCCTTCAGGGCCGACACGCGGCAGAGGTCGTCGAAAGCTTCGCTGAGGTTGGCCTCCTCCGCCCATCCGAACATCTGTTCGGGCGAGAAGCGGTTCACCGGGCCGTCCATGCCGCGGGCCAGGGACTCAAGGCCGACCACGGCCCTTTTTTTTATGGAGACGACCGGCTGGAAATGGGAGATCAGGGACTGGGTGGAAATAATTTCGCGGATCACTGTCGTGGGCATGGCTTGCCTGCTGGCACCTGGGGGAGGCGTGAGGAGGCTTGCCTGAGTGTAGTCCCTGGTAAAACAAAAGGCTTATAAAAAAAGCCCGTCGAGATTTTCCGGAAAAACAAACGGCGCGCGGGGCCTGCGGATTCCGGCCGAAGATTTTTCGGCCTTTTCCGGCGCTCCGGGCCCAAACGACAAGGAGCCGCCCATCGGGCGGCTCCTTGAGGCTTCGCGGGGTTTGGAACTACTTCACCTGGCAGGTGGCTCCGGCGTCTTCGAGGCTCTTCTTGATCTTGGCCGCCTCGTCCTTGCTCACGCCTTCCTTCAGGGTCTTGGGCGCGCCGTCGACCAGGTCCTTGGCTTCCTTCAGGCCCAGGCCGGTCAGCTCGCGCACGATCTTGATGGAGCCGATCTTCTTGTCGGCGGGCACCGAAACCAGCACCACGTCGAATTCGGTCTTCTCTTCGGCGGCGGCGGCGGCCGGGCCGGCGGCGGCGGCGGCCACGGGGGCGGCAGCGGTCACGCCGAACTTGCCTTCCAATTCCTTCACCAAAGCCGCCGCGTCCTTCAGCGACAGGGTTTCGATCTCGCCCACGAGCTGTTCAATGGTCAAAGCCACGGTAATTCTCCTTTGTGCTTGCCTGTTGTTTGTCTAGGGGACGGACGCCACCTGGCGCCCGCCGTTCACACTGTCATGCCTGCGCTCAGGCCGCTTCCGCGGCGGCCTTCTTGTCGGCGATCGCCGCCAAGACCCGCACCAGGTTCGTGGCGGGCCCGTTGATGACCCGGACCAGACGGCTGGCCGGCGCCTGCAAGGAACCCAGCAGTTTGGAGACCAGCTGCTCCTTGCTCGGCAATTCGGCGATGGCTTGGACATCGGCCGCGTTGTTGTTCTTGCCTTCCACCACTCCGCCCAGGACCTGCAACTTCTCGTGGGTCTTGGCGAAGCTGGTCAGCACCTTGGCCGGGGCCACGATATCCGTCTTGGAGATCGTGACGACGGTCGGGCCCGACAGGTAGCTCTCCAAGCCGGGGATCCCGGCTTCGGTCGCCGCCCGGGCCGCCAGCGTATTCTTGACGACACGGTGCACGGCGCCGACGGCGCGCAGCTGCGTGCGCAGCTCCGTGACCTCGGCCACGCTCAGGCCCTGGTTGCGGCTGACGTAGACCGCCGCGGTGCCCTTGAGCAAGGCGCTGAACTCGGCGATGGTTTTGACTTTTTCTTCAGTAGGCATGTGTTGTTCACCCCCCTTCGGACGCGAAAACAAGTCGGGGCCTCCCGCATGTTGCGAGAAGCCCCGACGCTGCCTGCGCGGCCGAAGGGAAACGGCCAAGCCTTGCAGTCCGTGGCGTCTCGGCCGGCCCGAAAATCTGGCTTAACCCGCTGATGGCGCGGGACCGGCTGTCTGTGACGCGGAGGACAAAACTGTTTCGCTATGATCCCGGCGTCTAGCCCGGGCCTATCGGCGGGGGCGGCCTTCAGGCCGCCCCCGCCAAGCCGTGCAAAGTCTTACTTGGCGGCCTTGGCCACCGCGAACTGCGAGGGCTCGAGCTTGACGCCGACGCCCTGCGTGGACGAGACCGCCACGCTCTTGACGTAGGTGCCCTTGGCTGTGGGCGGCTTGGCCTTGACCACGGCCTCCATCACGGCCTTCAGGTTCAGCTCCAGCTTAGCCCCGTCGAAGCTGGCCTTGCCGATGCGGGTGTGCAGCACGCCTTCGGCGTTCACCTTGAATTCGATCTTGCCGCCCTTGATCTCGCGGATGGCCTTGGCGACGTCCATGGTCACCGTGCCGGTCTTGGGGTTGGGCATCAGGCCGCGGGGGCCCAGCACCTTGCCCAGCTTTCCGACCTCGCGCATCATGTCGGGCGTGGCCACGGCCACGTCGAAGTCCAGCCAGCCCTTGGAGACCTTGTCCACCAGGTCCTCGGCGCCCACGACGTCGGCGCCGGCCTCGCGGGCCTCCTTCTCCTTCTCGCCCTTCACGAAGACCGCCACGCGGCGGCTGACGCCCGAACCGCCGGGCAGCATCACGACGCCGCGCACCTGCTGGTCCGACTGCTTGGGATCCACGCCCAGGTGCACCGCCACGTCCACGGTCTCGTCGAACTTGGACTTGGCGCCCTGCTTGACGATCTCCAGGGCCTCTTTGGCCGCGTACAGCTTGGTCTTGTCCACCAGGGGAGTGATGGTCTTCTGCTTCTTGGTGAGTGCCATTTCCGGTCTCCTTCGGTGGTGTGCGGATCCTTGGACCCGTGGGCGCCCCCCGTTCAGGAGGGCTTCCACCGCGATGGTGAGGGGCCGCCCAAACGGCGGCTCCTTTGGTGCTTAGACGACGTCGATCCCCATGGAACGGGCGGTGCCGGCGACGAGGCGCTTGGCCCCGGCCAGGTCCTTGGCGTTGAGGTCGGGCATCTTCGCCTTGGCGATCTCCTCCACCTGGGCGCTGGTCACTTTGCCGACCTTGGTCTTGTTCGGGACGCCGCTGCCCTTGGGCACGCCCGCCGCGCGCAGCAGGAGGATGGCCGCGGGGGGGGTCTTGGTGACGAAGGTGAACGTGCGGTCCGTGTAGATGGTGATCAGCGCGGGGATGATCAGCCCGTTGTCCTTGGCCGTCTTGGCGTTGAAGGCCTTGCAGAATTCCATGATGTTGACGCCGTGGGGCCCCAGGGCCGTGCCCACGGGGGGCGCGGGGTTGGCCTGTCCGGCCGGAATCTGTATTTTGACGACCGCCTTGATCTTCTTTGCCATGGCTTCCCCTTTGATGGCGGATGCGCTCTCCGCCTAAGACCTTTTAAAGGCGGGCCAAGCCCGCCGGACGCTCCTAGACTTCCTTCTCCACCTGGCCGAAATCGAGCTCGACCGGGGTGTTGCGGCCGAAAATGCTGACCATCACCTTCAGCTTGCCGCGTTCAAGGTTGATCTCCTCCACCTTGCCGGAGAAGGTCGCGAAGGGCCCTTCCATGACCTTGACCAGGTCGCCCTTGTCGAAATGGATCTTGCGGGTCGGACGCTCCTTGGAGCCCTTCATCTGGCCCAGGATGCTGTCCAACTCGTGGGCCTCCAGGGGCGTCGGCGTGTTGCCGGTCCCCACGAAGCCGGTCACCTTGGGCGTGTTGCGCACGGCGTACCAGCTTTCGTCGTCCAGGTCCATCTCCACCAGGATGTAGCCGGGGTAGAAACGCTTGGACGTGGTCTTTTTCTTGCCGCCCTTCGACTCCGTCACCTCTTCGGTCGGAACGAGCACCTGGAAGACCTTCTCCTGGAGCTTCATCGCCTTGATGCGGCTCTCCAGGTTGGTCTTGACCTTGTTCTCGAAGCCCGAATAGGTGTTTACAACGTACCAGTGGCGCGCCATGCGTCCCCTTCAACTAGTAGACGAGCTTGAGGCCCTGGCTGATGAGCCAGTCTTCGCTGAAGATGATCACCACGAAGATCACCGTCACGACCAAGACCACCAAGGAGGACATCTGGATCTCCTTGCGCCCCGGCCAGGTGCATTTCTTCAGCTCCTGCCAAGACTCCTTGCAAAACTCTATAAGCGGCTGCAACACATGCCTCTTGCAAAAGCCGGGAAGCCGTCCGTCCGCAGCCCCCGGAGCCTAGCTCCGGACGGGCACGTCGGCCCCGTTCCCGGGGGATTCAAATCAGGGGCGGCAGGACTTGAACCTGCAACATCTCGTTTTGGAGACGAGCACTCTACCAATTGAGTTACGCCCCTTCGCCGCCCCTTGAGGCCTTTCACGGCCCGAAAGGGCTCCCCGTCCGGCCTACTTGGCCTCGCGGAAAACCACGTGCTTGCGCAGCACGGGATCGAACTTCTTCAGCTCCAGGCGCTCCGTCTTGGTGCGCTTGTTCTTCTTGGTGAAGTAAAGATAGGGGCTTTCGGTGCTCTTGAGCTTGATGATCTCGCGCCCGGATTTCTTGGCCATGGCAGCTGTCCTTATTGGAAACGCCGCATAAAGCGCCTAACGGCGCGAGCGGCTCCTCGAGGCCCCCCAGGGGCCTCTCCTGGCTATTCGATGATTTCGGTAACCACGCCGGCGCCCACGGTGTGGCCGCCTTCGCGGATCGCGAAGCGCTGCTCTTTCTCCATCGCGATGGGCGTGATCAGCTCCACGGTCACCAGCACGTTGTCCC
>Ga0210388_10001749_pt1 | contig 17079 bp, 16 predicted proteins | sample IncBWC19OmetaG_FD_155485 | JGI IMG/M metagenome (GOLD analysis project Ga0210388, IMG submission 155485) | Forest soil microbial communities from Barre Woods Harvard Forest LTER site, Petersham, Massachusetts, United States - Inc-BW-C-19-O ... | reverse complement strand
GCAAAAAACGCAACGAAGTCGCCTAAGGTGAACTGGTGGTGCGCAATTTTCTCGCGGCCGAGAAGCAACATCAGAGCCAAGGCAATCGCGCCGAAATTGTCCATCAGCGGGGAACTGATGGCCGCCGCGGCGACAGAACGCAAGTTAGCACGGAACAAACGGTTCGCGGCGGCCCGAAATCGCGCGACTTCCCACGACTCCATACCAAACGCTTTCACGATACGGTTGCCCGTGATGGTCTCATGAAGAAGATTTTGCACATCGGCCAACTGATCCTGGCCTCGACGTGTGGTTGTGCGCACGCGACGCCCAATGCGGATGGCGGACATGACTATGAATGGGACGAACAGCAGCAGCACCCACGCCAGGCCCCGGCCCAGCACCACTACCGCGCCCGCAATAAAGACGAAGCTGAAGAACTGCTGCAGGAACTCCGCCAGCACGCTTGACATCGCATATTGCACGCGCTCAATGTCGTTCACGATGGTCGAGACAAGTGTCCCTGTTGGATGCTTCTGAAAAAAAGCAGACGACCTCCGCAAAACTGAGTTATAGAGGTCGTTGCGCAGGCTCGTGATCATGCCGAACCCCGCGTGGTTCACCAAGTAAGTCCCGCAATAATCGAAAATTCCTTTAAGTAAGGTCGAGGCCACTAGCGCGTAGGCCACAATCGTCCACGCATTATGAAAGTGGGATGGAACGAACTGTTGGAGATAAATTGCGCGTCCTGCGTGAGGAATCGTAAAGAGGACGATGTTTTCTGATCCCGAGGCGGGAACCAGCACACGGTCCAGCACGGGCTTCAATAGGACCAGCCGAAATGCTTCCAGAAAACCCACTGCGGCTAACATCAATACGCCCGGCAACAACTGCAGCAGAAACGGGAACACGTAGCGGACGAGGCGCGTCAGTTGGCGCATAGCGCTCCCAGCAGGCCGCAGTGGCTTACTGACGGTGGCATAGTGATTGAGTGCAAGGGCCTATTTTACTGCGCCGCTGTGGAATCCCCAAGTAGCCGCCTTCAGTTTCTCGCGAGCCCCGAGCCTACTTCGGCATATCCCGATGTACCACCTTCACGCGGTATCCGGCTTTGTGCAGGCGTTTGCTGACTTCCTCGGCGATCATGACGGAACGGTGCTGGCCGCCAGTGCAGCCAAAGCCGATGGTGAGGTAGCTCTTGCCTTCGTGAATGTAATGCGGCATCAGGTCAACCAGCAGATCGGAAATGCGCGGGATAAACTTCTTCGCTTGCGGAAAGGATCGAATGTATCGGGCCACGCGCGGATCGCGGCCCGTCAGCGGCCGGAATTCTGGTACGAAGTGAGGGTTGGGTAGAAAACGCACGTCGAAAACGAGATCAGCTTCTTCAGGCACTCCGTGGCGAAAGCCGAAGCTCACGCACGAAACCAGAATGCTTTTCTCCGCCGCCTGTTGGCGAAAACGCTCGGTGATGTGCGCGCGCAATTCGTGCACGTTGAATTTCGACGTATCGATGACGATGTCAGCCAGGGCGCGGATGCTCGCGAGGTGGCGCCGTTCGGCCTTGAGCGAGGCATTGACGGGCGTGTCCGTGCCCAGGGGATGCGGGCGGCGCGTTTCGCTGAAACGCCGCATCAGCACTGCATCGGAGGCTTCGAGGAAGGCGACCTTGGTCGGGATCATGCGCCGTACGGCCTTCAGAATGCCGGGGAACTGCTCGAGTTGGGAGCCTTCGCGCACATCGACCACGAGCGCGGTGCGGCGGATCTCGGCCGACTGCAACGCCATCTCCGCAAAGCGCGGGATCAGTTCGACGGGAAGATTGTCGACGCAATAGTAGCCCAGATCCTCGAAAGCCTTGAGCACGGAGGCTTTGCCCGACCCGCTCATCCCTGTGATGATCACCAGTTCGGGAGCGTGCGGAGATTTATGCGTCGGTTTGTGCGCCGCTTTACGCGAGGCCAGCGGCGCTTTCTTCCCTGGGCGCGAGGGGGTTGATCGCTTCCGAGACCCCGATGATTTTCGAGGCGTCATGAATTCGATAGTAGCACTGAAGGCGGGAGAGCTTCTAAGCTGGGTTCCGATTTGTCTAAGCCCCGCTTCGGAAGGTAAGCTAGGTCGCCATGAAGAAGTTTGAGGAACTCACGGAACGCGAAGTTTTGGCTCTGGCGATTGCGCTGGAAGAAGAAGATGAGCGGGTATACGCGGATTTTGCCGAAGGGTTGCGGCCGGATTACCCCGCGTCCGCGGCAATGTTTGAGGGGATGCGCGAGGAGGAATCGGGGCACCGCAGGCGGCTGATCGAACTCTTCCGCCAGAAGTTTGGAGAACATATCCCCCTGATCCGGCGGCAGGACGTGCGCGGATTTGTGGAGCGTCCGGCGCTTTGGTTGATTCGTCCGCTGCGCATCGAGGCGGTGCGTAAGGAAGCCAGCACAATGGAAGTGGAGACGCGCCGGTTTTATGAGAAGGCGGCGCAGCGCACCCAAGATGCCAGCGTCCGGCAGCTGCTTGACGATCTCATCAATGAAGAGCGCGAGCACGAAGAACGCGCACAGGAACTGGACAAAGAAAAACTTCCCGCCAACGTGAAAGCCGACGAAGAGCGAGCGCAGCGCCGGCTCTTCGTTCTGCAGATCGTTCAGCCGGGTTTGGCGGGACTGATGGATGGTTCGGTTTCCACATTGGCGCCGGTCTTCGCGGCAGCTTTTGCAACGCGCAACACCAATGACGCGTTTCTGGTGGGCCTGGCCGCCTCGGCTGGAGCGGGCATCAGCATGGGATTTGCCGAGGCGCTTTCCGATGACGGGAGTCTGACTGGGCGCGGGCATCCATGGGTGCGCGGCTTGATTTGTGGTGCGATGACCGGACTGGGAGGTATTGGACACACACTGCCGTTCCTGCTGCGCGACTTCCGAGCTGCGCTGTGGGCCGCGGGAGCGGTGGTGATTCTCGAGTTGGGTGTGATCACGTGGGTCCGACATCGCTATATGGACAGTCCGTGGGTTTCGGCGGCGCTTCAGGTGGGCCTCGGCGGAGTGTTGGTGTTTATCACGGGCGTTTTGATTGGAAAATCCTGACGCAACCGATTCACGGTTGCGTGTCCAGCGGGTGCTTGCTCTTTTCGTAGAATTCGTTTTGCAGTTTCAGGCTGACATCGTCGGCTTTGACGGCTCGGATTGCCTTTGCCACCGCGTCGATCCACCAATCCATCTGAAATTTTCCTAACTCTTTTGTCGCTGCGGAGCCGTCGCCGGAATAGTGACTGGGGAAGCGCGCGTACCACCAGATGCCGGTGTAGACGTCTTCGGGGAGGTTCTGGCGGTGCTGGTCGGCTCCGGATTCGGTGGTGGCGCGGTCGAGGTGGACTGTGTCGGGGCGGGAGATCATCATCTTCGAAGTTTCGCTTTCGCCGGCGTGCATGTCGATGGTTGATTTCTTCGGCGGGCCTCCTGTTTCCGGGCTTCTGCGGTCGAACACGTAGACCACGTAGTCGTGGGGCTTATCGAGTTGCGATTGGGCGAAGAACGGGAGCAGGTGCTCGTTGCCGCCGTGGCCGTTGACGATGATGACTTTCTTGCAGCCGTTGCGGGCCATTTCGTCGGTGGTTTCCTGCAGCAGGGCTAATTGCATTTCGCGGCTGTAGGCGATGGTTCCGGGCTCGTGGCGGGCTTCGGCGATTTGTCCGAAATAATATTCGGGGAAGACGACGGCGTATTCCTGCTCGGCGGCGTGCAGTGCGGCGTAACGCACGTCGAGCAGATCGGTTCCTAGCGGCAAATGCGGTCCGTGTTTTTCGAGGATCCCGAAAGGCAAGAGGCACGTGCCTTGCGAACGGTGGATGCCTTCGCGGAAGTCGGCTGCGGTGAGTTCTTCCCAGTGGACGGAGAGCTTTGCTTGTGGCGCCTGTGATTGTGCTCGAAGAGAGCTCGATGCCGCTAACATTGCGAACAGAGAGATCATTCGCAGAGCGCAACGTGTGGTCGAGTGAGTGTGGTTCGTCATGTTCAAGTCAATTTCCCTGGTGGCGAGTTCCAGTGCAAAAAGTCTACACTTACGGCGACTGACCGAGGCGGGCGAGGGCGCCCGCCCCACACAGGTTATCGTTATTTCAGGTAGATTTCCTGGAGCAGGTCCGAACTTACGGTCTCGCGGATCTCGGCGCGCTTTTCGGAAAGCTGCTGAGCTGGCGCCTTGCCTCCCAGGATTTTGTCGCGAACCGCTTCAGTCTTTGCGGACAGGCCGTCCATAGCGGCGTGGTTCTTGTATTCGACGGCTATGCAGATGTCCCAATCCTCCGGGTTGTTCTTGGTCTCTTTGAGGAACACCTTGTAGTCCATGATCAAGCCCTGCTTCTTCTCTTCCTCGAAGAACGGCTTGCTGGACTGCTGCAGGCTGGTGAGATAGGCATCCATTTGAGTGGGTTTGACGCGAATCAACGATGTGCGCCAGATGGGGCCTTCGGTGTAGTGTTCCTGGGCGAACAACGCAGGGGCGAGTAGCAACACGAAAACGGCGAGCCCATAGAGCTTTTTCATAGTTGTCTCCTTTTATGTGGGTGAGTTAACGGCTGGATCATACGCTTGGTTCGGGGGATGGGAAAGCGGTTGCCTCCTGGGACGCATCGACGCCGATTTCGGCTGTGGATTTCTCGCTGAAATAAACTTGCGCGGCGCCGTCTCCGATTCGGGAAATACTGCGTGAATCGGGGGTACCCCCCTCCCCCGTACCCTCGGAATGTCTTGCGGGGCGCGGGGTTTGGAAAAAGTGTTGGCAAAATCTTGATGTCAAAGAGCTTAGAGGTCAAAATCTTGAGCGTACGGGACTTAGCAGGTCGCCGATGAGGCTGCCATTACTACGTCCGCTTCGGCCATGATCGCGCGAGTCCGGGGGTGAGGACAAGGTTGGGTGTCACAAGGTGGGTGTGGAAAACTTCTGCGCTGGCCGTTGTGCGGCCAGAATCCAGACATCGGTCGTGAGTGGAATCGCCTGTTCTTAACAGTTAGCTTACCGTCTGCCGGTGACTCGAGCCGCTGCGAAGATGGGAACGTTAACAAAACCGGTCCGCAAAACGGTCAGATCGCCGACTCACCAATGCCAACGACGACCTGAGGGTGAAGGCGGGCGGAACAGCTTCAGGATGCCGGCAAAGGCGATTGTTCCGGTTGCGATTGCGGCTTTCGCTTCAGAGCCAACGCGGAGATCAGCGTGATGACGAACCCAATCGGGAAGGGTTCAATGAACGTCAGTACCGCGTTCAGAAGTGGGTTCTTGTACAACTCCTTGTATCTTGTCATCTCCTCAAGCTTCGCCTGCACGGCTGCAGGACTCGCGCCCGAGGCTCTGAGCTTTTCTACCAAATGAGCACCATATTTGTCCCAGAAATCAGGCAGGAAGTTGTAATAGATAATTTCCCACGTCACGACGTAGCAGATGCACGAAATCAGAGTAATGGAGATCCCGACGGTAAAAGCTTTCAAGAACGTAATGTGGCCGTTGCCGATGTTGTCGCGATAGGACCGGATGCCGAAGAAAACCAGCAAAAACGAGAGCACAATGCTTGTGTACCCAATGACTGGGCCCCGTTCAAAGCCTATCCTGTCCTTGAACGGCACAATGGCCACCATCACCAGCGAAGAGATAGCGCCAGAAATCAACCCAAAGGTCAGTATGGTCTTTTTCATAGATATCTCTCCCCTTGCGCTCTCAGGGACCAGCGGGGTCAGCCGGCGTCGGTGCCTTGGGGAGTACGACGATTAGATTATCCCCCTCCCCGGGGTGCGTCATCCCCAGATAACTCAGCTTCGGTTGGGAGTCAAATCCTATGTCCTTCGTTGTCATATTCGGCGCATAAAACATCAAATGCGGGGGGAAAATGCCAGGGCCTTTGTCAGAAGCGGGTCCCAAACGGTTCTCGCTGGACATCATGTAGAGGAATCCGGGCTTGCTGGGATACTGGAAGCGGCCTTCCTTGTATCCGTTGGCGACATCTGCCTTGATGTCTGCCTCTGACTTGCCTGCTGCGCGCAGCTCTTCACCGTGCATGTAAACGAGCAAAAGGGTGCGGCTGCCTTCGGCGTCGAAACACGCCGGCTCGACCGTCGTTTCTGTGGGCTTTACGAAATGCCGGCCAACGAAGCAGCTAAATCCGTTGGTGCCTTCGCGAGCTTTCTCATGGCCCTTGGGGCCAAGAACGTAGATTGTGGCCTTGCTCGATACCTCGGGTGGAGCTGCGCTTTCTGCCAGTGCGATCTGACGCTCGCGCGGGACGGAGGCGTCGTAGACCTTGGGAAGTTCCTGGGCCCTCCCTTGGATTGCCGCACCGATCGACAGGACCCCAATCGACAGGACCCCGAGAAAACCCTTTCTCCAATTCATAGGCTTCATGTTCGTTCCTTTCAGGACAACGAGGTAAAACTCGCAATGCGGACGAAACATACCGCATCGGGTGGGGTCTCTGTCGTCATCCTTTCAGGTGATTTTGGCTGCAGAGGAAAAAATCATTCGTACGAGTGAGTAGTTCTTGGGGGCCAGCAGTGCTTGTGCGAGTAAATCAGGGTAGGAGGCCGAATTCCTTGCCGAGTTGCACCGCTTGCGTCCTTCGTCTAGCCCCAAGTTTGTCGAAAACACGGCTGGAATGGGTCTTGACCGTGTTCTCGCTCACAAAGAGCTTCTCGGCGATCTCGCGGTTGCTCAGGCCTTGGGCTATCAGTTCAAGGATCTCAAGCTCGCGGCGGGTGATATGGAGATGCTCTCGTTTTCTCTCGTCCAGGACGAAGGATCCCCCGGCAGGGACAGGGATCTCCTTCACAACAATTGTCTGGCGCCTTCCGGTTAGCTTGAGGCCGAGCCAGATGCCAAGAACGGCAAAGGTCGCCGCGATCAGTCCACCGTAGATTTCGATCGAATGTTCGACTACCAGGAATCGATACTCTGTCCACTTGAGCGCGGCAATCAGGATACCGCCGATCAACCCGTACATCAGCACGTGGCGCTTCATAAGTTCCTGGAGAATTCGTTACCGAAATTATCGCACCCATTGTGGTGTAGATCCTACAGCTTGCAGGGCAGGATCAACGCTTGACCGGCTTTGCTCGAGTTCACCGCTACCGGATCACTTCCGCGTAGTCGGCCAACCGGAAGCAATGCAAGCCGTCGGCAAGCGTCTCGACTGGCGATAAATCGCCCTGCACGGACCGGAAATTTCGAAGTGTCTGTAGTACACTCCTCTGCGCTTGAGAGTAGCGTTCGCGCATTCCTCTGTTCCTTTCTTCTTGTCTTCATTGTTCTCTGATGCCGATCATTGAGTACACCCCCGAGCATTTCGACGACCTGCAGGAGATGGTCGAGCGTGCCGGCTAACATGAACCTGAGTCACCGGCCATTTGTGGACTACTACTACGCGACCCGACCGTGGTGCAAGCTGTACCTCTATGTTTCGGACTCGGGTAAGGTGGTGGGAACTCTAGGGCGAGAGTTGCTGCGGAATAGAGCTAGTGCGCACAGCCTCTGAGGTTGAAGACTCTTCGTTCAGCGCGTATTCCATTCTTCCCGCTTGGCCGCGGCGCCTGCTCTTCGCGGTGTGCAGGTGTGGTGGAAACTCCTCGTTGGGCTTTGGGCGCTGCTGAGGGGAAAGGGATCCTTCGACTGCGCGGATGATTCTCTTCGAGAATCATCCGCTTCGCTCAGGATGACAGGGCCGTGGGCTCGGCGGACGGTCGAAGATCCGTCCCTACACAATCTATGGGGCTTCGATTAGCTCCATTTTACCGTCGCGGGTGCGGTGTAGGACCATGACTTTGCCTTTGGGATCGCGGAAGACGAAGACGTCGCGGTCGCGGAAGTGGGCTTCTTTGATGGCTTCTTCGAGGGTCATGGGGCGCATGGCTACGGCTTCGTTGGAGCGGACCAGGTGGACTTCGGTAGTTTTGGCTACGGCGGGATAGCGGTGCACGACTACTGCGATGGCGGTCTTTTCGGTCAGGCCTACCGCGGTCTGGATGGTAGCGGCTTCTTGCGGAGAGTGGCCGTTCCACTTCTTTACTTCTTCAGTCTTGCGAGCGGAGCGCTTCTTGGATTGCCAGCGGGTTTTGTATTTCACCGCCTGCTTTTCGAGGTGGTCGAGGGCTTCGTTGACGGCGATCGACATGTCTTTCGCCTGGGCGAGGCCGACTAGCGGGCCGTTGCGCGGGCTGATGGTGATTTCGGCTTTGTGGCGGTGCTTTTCTACGGCAAGGATCACCTTGGTTTCGAAGCGGTCGCCGAGGATTTTGCGGAGTTTGGTGAGTCCGGTTTCTACTTCTTTGCGGATGGTGGGAGTTACTTCGTAGTGCCTGCCGGTGTATTCCACGTTCACGAGCGGCCCTCCTGAGGTCAGACGTTAGAGGTGAGTGCAGAAGTCAAAATCAAAATCTTCAACACAGGGGACACAGAGGTCCACGGGGTAAAGCTCTACTCCTTATTCCTTTACTCTACGTTGGTGCGTGCTGGGGATGCGCATGTCTTCACGATACTTGGCTACGGTGCGGCGTGTTACCTGGATGCCTTGCGATTGCAGGATGCGGGTTAGCTGCTCGTCGGTCAGCGGGCGGCTGGGGTCTTCTTCTTCGATCAGCTTTTTGACGCGGCGCTTGAGGATCAGGAGCGATGTGTTGCCGCCCTCGGGGCCCTGGACGCTTTCGCTGAAGAAATACCGCAACTCGAATACGCCCTGCGGGGTGTGAGCGTATTTGCTGGCCACGGCGCGGCTCACGGTGGAGGGATGCACGCCAATTTCCTCGGCCACCTCCTTGATCATCATGGGCTTCAGTTGGTCGATGCCTTTTTCGAGAAAATCCTGCTGGCGGGCGACGATGCAATAGCAGACTTTGGTGATGGTCTGCTTGCGCTGTTCGATGTTCTTGATGAGCTGGATGGCGCTCTTGTAGCGCTCTTTGACGTAGTCGCGGGTGTTCTTGTCGTTGGTGTCGCGTGTGACCAGCTTTTTGTAGGCTGGATTGAGGCGAAGTTGTGGCAGGTCGTCGTCGTTCATCAGGACGAGCCACTCGTCACCGTGCTTGATGAAAGCGACGTCGGGCTCGATGAGGCGGGCCTGGACTTTGTTGTATTGCAGGCCGGGGCGCGGGTCGAGGGTGCGGATGTAGTCGATGGCTTGCTGGACGGCGTCGGCGGGGCGTCCGATGGCTTTGGCGATTTCCTTGTGCTGCTTGCTTTGCACGGCGCGGAGGTGCTGGTCGACGACGGCGATGGCATCCTCGAGGATTTGCGCGGTGCCGTTGGCGTTTTTGTCCCCGTTCTTGTGGTGCGCGAGTTGCTGTTGGTGATAATGCAACTGGAGCAGCAGGCATTCGCGCAGCGTGCGGCAACCAACGCCCGGAGGGTCGAGCTGGCGAATCACTTCGAGAGCTTCCTGGAGATCGGCCGGGGTGAAGCCAGGCTTGTAGACGGGGCGGGGAGCGGCGGACGGCAGTTCGGGCGCGGGAGCAGCGGCTGTCGCGGCGTTTCCATTGCGTCCGGGGAGAAAGGGTTCGATTGAGAGGGCAGCGGGTGACACGCCGTCCACTTCGTCAAAAGAGTTTCCCGTAAGAATATTGGCGGCGGAAAATTCGTTTGTGTCGGTTGCAGAGGTGCCGGAGTTAAGGCTGGCGTCTTCGGAAGCTGATTGGCCCAGCGCATCGGCCTGCACTTCGTCTTGAGTTTCCTGCTGCGCTTCGTCCTGGACCAGGCCTAGAGCCTGGGCTTCGCTCGCAATATTTCTGGCTGCGGCGGCGTCGGCTTCTGGCGGCGCAGGCGGGGCCACGCCTAACATTTCTTCGTCGCTCGCGATCAGGTAACCGTCTTCGTTGAGGTTGCCGATGATCTGTTCGGCAGCTTCGCGCACAGCGCTGCTCAGGCTCAGGGCGCCCAGTTGCCAGGCCAGGTGGTCGGTGAGATTTGTGGGTTTGGAGAGGAAATTCTCAAACGACGGGCGCTCGATTTCTTCCATCTCGCCGCGCGTGCGGTAGCCGGGATCGAGATAATCCTGGAAGAAAGATCCGAAATCGATTTCTTCGAATGGGTCCTTCTTTTCGGCAGTTATGGGCACTTCTTCGCCTGATGCGGGAGCGGGACGGTCGCGCTCTTCTTCTTTGCGGCCGATCTCGTCGATCAGCGGGACGGAGTCTTCGAGTTCTTCGAGAACCGGGTTCTCGACCATCTCGGCGTTGATCATGTCCTTGAGTTCGAGCTTGTTGAGCGCGAGGACGGAAACCATCTGCACCAGGCCCGGGGTGAGGATCTGGCGCTGGGATAGTTTGACGCTCAGTTTGTGCTGTAGTAAGACCATGTTTCAACGTTTCAAGGCTTCAATGTTTCAATGCCTTACTCTAGCTTGTCGAGCCGGTTATCGTGACTGTCAAGGCGGTGTTCGTGCATCTCGACAATGCGCAACAGCCTTGCCGTGCCTTCAGCAACCTCGGTAACCAGCTTTGCTGCCCGGTCAAGCTGGCGATCATGTTTTTCGCTTTCCAGCGACAAAAGCTCTAAGTTGCGAGTCAAAGCTTCCAGGCGTTCGTCAATCGTCATCGCTGCTTCCCCCAGGCGCCTAAAGGCGCATACCTTACAATGCGTCGTAACGGCACGGCTTAAGCCGTGCCCTTCCCGAACCTATACCAGCGAGAAGCTCTCTCCCAAATACACGCGGCGGACTTCCGGATCTGTGGCTAGCTGTTCGGGCTGGCCCTGGCGGAAGATGCGGCCTCCGTCGATGATGTAAGCGCGGTCAGTCACGGTGAGCGTCTCGCGCACATTGTGATCGGTGATCAGCACTCCGATGCCGCTGGCCCGCAGGCCGCTGATGATTTTCTGCAGGTCGAGAACGGCGATGGGGTCGATCCCGGAAAAAGGTTCGTCGAGCAAAATGAAGGTTGGGTTGATGCACAGGCAGCGAGCGATCTCCACGCGACGGCGCTCGCCGCCGGATAGCGCGTAGCCCCGGTTCTGCCGGATGTGCTCAAGCCCGAGTTCATCGATAAATTTCTCCATCTTCTCGCGGCGCTCGTGCCAGGACATAGGCTGCGCCTCTAACACAGCGAGGATATTTTCTTCGACGGTAAGTTTGCGAAAAACCGAAGCTTCTTGAGGGAGATAGCTGATGCCATACTGGCGCGCCCGCAGGTACATGGGAACGTCAGTAATGTCCTGACCGTCGTACAGCACCCGGCCAGTGTCAGGGGGGATCAGGCCTACGATTGCGTAAAACGTGGTCGTCTTGCCTGCACCGTTCGGGCCGAGTAAACCAACTACTTCGCCCTGTTCGACCCGCAGGCTGACACCATTTACGACCCGGCGTCCCCGGTACGATTTGCCAATCTCATCGGTGGCTAGGGTACGCATTTATGTTGCCATTAACGGGCCACTCGGGTCTGAGTTACCACAGGAGTACTTGCTTCGCCTTCTACGAGCACCCTATCATCGCCCCTAAAGAAAGTCAACGAAACGCCGGTAACTTTGCCCCGTTCGGCATCAAAAATGCTAGGCGGTCCGCCGGTGAGCACGAATTTGTCGTCGGAGGTGGTATAGACCAGGGTTTTTCCTTCGGCTCGCCGGGTCGGCTGCTGGACGACTACGTTGCCCTTCGCGACTAGATGGTCGAGCTGTCCTGGCCCCGAAATAGGACCTGTAAGTGATTGATTGCTTGAGGTTTGATTGCGGGGTACAAGATAGGCGTCCATGGTGCTCGACGAGGCGGTGAAGTTGCTGCCCTTGGCCACTACTCCTCCTTCATAGTGAGCCAGGCGGTCGGCATCGGCGTAGGTCAGCCGGGCAGAGGTGATGGCTATGGGGGCGTCGCCGGGCTTTTCCTCTGGCTTTTTCTTCGCTTTGCCTTCTCCTCCAACCTGGGGTTTGCCGGGTAGAGTGGTATTCGGCTGAACTTTGCCGGGCTGAGAATTATTCGGTTGACGATTGCCCGATTGACCCAGCTTAGCTTGGACGAGCACAGTTGAAACCGGTTGCGTGGCCGTACCTTGGGCGACCAGGAAACGGCGGTCCCGGTCAAACTGGATCGAGGGGGCTTCGACGATATTTGCGTCTTGCCACAGACGGGCATTGCCCCGGTAAAGGGCGATCGACGAAGAGTTGTGCGCCGTCATGGTGGCGGAGGTGACGTGGATTGGCGAAGCGGAGGCCAGGAGCGCTCCGTTCGGTTGCTCCTGGAGTTCACTGTAAGTGCTTTTCACGTCTTCGTCGGCAAAGGCGTCATCGGTAGCACGATTGATGCGGATGGTGCGTGCCGTGGTTACCATGCCCCCCTCGGAGACGCGCGGGCTGCCGGTAGGCACGCTGCCACTTAGTACAAGGATCCGGTCGGCGGGAGTGTAGACCGCTTTGTCCGCCCAGGCTTGCGTGCGCTTGGTGGGAACCTGGCCGTCGTCGTAAGCCACATTTCCGTTCTGGATGATGGAGGCGATTCCTCCCTGAGGCAGAAACAGGGCATCGAGCATCTGGCTGGTGCTGACGCGATCGGGTAGTTCCGGAGTGAAGTTCAAAATCTTCGCGTCAGGCGCGCCGTGGATCGACGTCAGGCGGCTTGAGCCGTCGGCGGCTGCGGCAAATTTCGCGTCGAAACGGCCGGCTGTGACTACCGTGTGTGGGCCCGAAAGTCGCGCTGCAGGAGAGTTCGAGTTCTCGGCTGGGGAAATTGTGATCTGCGCCGCCCCGGAGGTTTCGGCGTGGTCGAACCGGTTGCCGTCCGCGATAAAGAAATCGACGGTGGGCGCGGTTAGGTCGAAATTCTGGGGTGCGGAGGCGCGCTGCGAAGCACGTTCTGAAGGGTTCGTTGTGGGCGCACCGGCGCCGTTCGGGTGTTGCGCCAAATGGACTCCGTCGGTGGCATGCACTTTCTGTAATTCGTTGCGACCGAGGAAATCGAGGATCGCGCGTCCGGCGTCGCCCTGCATGGGTTGCGAACCGTTGCGCTCGGCGTGGACATTGCCGGTCAGAGTGGCTGTGTGCAGCAGGTTTTGTTTGCCGATCAGAAACATCTCGGCTTGATCGGCGCGGGCGTGCATCTGGTCGGCGTCTTCGCCGCTGGATTCGGCGTTCACGTTGCCTGTGGCCAGGATGCGCTGCACCTCGTTGTCTGGCCCGAGAAAGAATGTGGCTTCCTCCGATTGCATGGTTCCGGCTGCACGCTCTACGCGGGGATTCTCCAGTACGACTTCGTGAGGATCGTGCGTGATTCTGCCGTGAGTAGCGATGAGGGTGCCCGCCTGTGGCCCGCCCAGCGTCACATGGATCTGCGAAACCAGCGTGAGCGTGTTGCTCTTGCTGGAATACTGCACTCCAACGGCCCAGCCTGTGGCCTGGGGCGTGCGGAAGTCAACCCGGGCGCTGGTGACCGCGTCTCCGCTATCTTGATTGAAGATGAGGTCTGTGGTCTCGAGGTGGATGGGGTTTTTGAGTTCTCGGGGAGTTCCCTGATCAGGTCCGGTTCCACCCGAAGGGTTTGATTCCAGATCGATCTGGACATCTCCGTGAGCGGTGATGTTGCCGGACTTCTTGTCGTAGGAGAAATCGTCGCCGTAGATCTGGTCGAAGCGGGAGGAATCGCGGCCGTAGAGAATCACGCTGACGTGACGCAGTTCGGCGCTGCCGTCGAGCTGGAATTGTTTGAGGCTGCCGGCCTGTACCGTAAACAGGGTTCGCTTGCCGTCGGACTTGGAGAACTGATAACCGTTCGCGGTTTGCTTAATGTCGATGCCAAGCTTGTTCGGGATTTCCTTCAGCACATTGCGCTGGCGCAGACGGGCATAGAAATACATTCCCGAAACCGTTCCGGTGAAGAGCACCGCGATCACGGCCAGCCAGCGGCGCAGGCGGTAGATGGGTAGCGGCATTGCAACTACAGTCTAATGCAAGCCGCTGACCGCGATGGCCGGGCATGCCTGAATCCGATGATCTCATCTACACTTGGAGACGATGACTCCGGAAACGTTGCCGCTGCTGGATCTCCGGCACATTCGCGTGATGCGCGGGCAGAAGGTCGCGCTCGATGACCTTAGCCTGCGTATTCGCGTCGATGAACATGTAGCCATCCTGGGACCGAACGGGTGCGGCAAGTCGACACTGATCAAGACGATTACGCGCGAGTGTTACCCGGTGGCGCGTGAAGACTCCTCGATGGCCATTTTGGGCCAGCAATACTGGAATGTGTTCGACTTGCGTGCCCATCTGGGCATTGTGTCGAACGATCTGATGCTGTCATGTACGGGAGACGCCAGCGGACGAGATGTGGTGCTGTCTGGGTTTTTCAGCAGCACGGGCATATTCCCTAACCACGTTGTCGATCCCGGACACCGGAAGCTGGCGGATGCCGCTCTGGCGCAGTTGAAGGTGTCGCATCTGGCGGAACGGGCGGTTTGTGAAATGTCGTCGGGAGAAGCCCGGCGAGTTTTGATCGCACGGGCGCTGGTGCATAATCCTCGGGCTTTGTTGTTCGACGAGCCGTGCAATTCTCTTGACCTGGCAGCCCAGCAAAGTCTGCGTCAAACTATGCGTGCGCTGGCTGATTCGGGGATTGGAGTTGTTCTGGTGACCCATGAACTGGCCGACATCGTTCCAGAAATCCAGCGCGTTGTTCTGATGAGCAGGGGAAGAATCGTCGCCGATGGCCCTAAAGATGAAATTCTGCAGGGCGAGCGGCTCGCGGCTCTGTTCGGGGTGTCGGTGGAAATAGTCCGACGCGACGGTTACTACAACATGTGGTAAACGCAGCCTTCTTTTATCCGTGCTTAGGGCTGGCGCGAGTTGGGCTCTTCTTTGTGTCGTCGGCGGACACAACTTCACTCCTGAAATCGCGCAAAGTCAGTTCGAGGCCGCCGAAGTCGGGGTGGTCGTTGTGGCCGATGGTGAAGGCAATATCGATGGCGTCTCCGGCTAAGAGCGGCGACTGCTGCAGTCGTTCAGCCATGCGCCAGCCCAGGGCATTAAAGACAGTTCTCGCTCTGCCAGTTCTCAGGTCTCGGTTCTCAGTTCTCAGTTGAAGACCCCTTGCTTCAGCTTTTTCGTTGCGACGGATGGCTGCGCCATCTGGGTGACAGCTTGGGGTGGCTAGAATCGCGACCACTGACAACTCTTCCCTTTCGGATTCGAGCGCGGACTCAAGCGCGGATCCTTGCGCGGGTTCTGGCGGAGAGAATTCGTGGCCTCCGGTGTCTTCTCCCGCTTTCAGCTTCAGCTTGATGTGTTTGTCTTTCAGGATTTTTGGGGGAGCGATCAAACGCACGCCGCGGGCGGCGAATGCGGGTTCGTGATTTCCCGCTCCGTGGGGTTCGAGCAATTGCAATACTCGAAACAGTGACGGAGTGATTTCGTTGAGATCCAGTTCTGCTTCTAGCTCGAGCACGGGATCGAAATCCGCGGGGGTCAAGCGAGTGCGCGCGAAGGCATCGAGTTCGGCGCGCAGTTGAGGCACGTTATTGGATGGCATGGCGAAACCGCAGGCGTGGGAATGTCCGCCGTAGCGAGTGAAAAGATTGTGTGAAGACTCGACCGCCTCGAGCAGGTGGAAGGGGCGAATGGAGCGGCCGGAACCGAAGGCCTCATCGCCTTCGCGCGCGATGACGATGGCGGGGCGGTGGTAGCGCTCGACTACGCGCGTGGCCGCAATGCCGATGACACCGCGGTGCCAGCCTTCGCCATCCACCACGATGCAGTAGGCCTCGGACAGGGCGGGATCGCCACCGATGCGCTCTTCGACCGCGTGCAGAATGCTGCGCTCTTCTTCCTGGCGGTCGGCGTTGAGACGATCGAGTTTGGCGGCGAGTTCCCGGGCTCGCGCGGGATCCTTCACGCTGAATAACTCGATCACGTCGCGGGCGACATCCATGCGCCCGGCGGCGTTGATACGGGGCGCGATGCGGAATGCGACTTCGGTGGAAGTAGGCGGGCGCTTGGTGGAAATCTGCGCTACTTCGAGCAGGGCCTTGAGCCCGGGATTCACCGCGCGGCGCAGGGCATCGAGGCCAAGACTGGCGAACACCCGATTCTCGCCGGTGAGCGGAACGGAATCGGCGATGGTGGCAATCGCTACGACCTTCATGAATGATCGCAACATGCGCAGCTGATCGTTTTTGGCCAGGCGTTCGTCGAGGCGCCGCTGCATTAATCCTTGGGCGACTTTGAAGGCTACTCCGGCTCCGCAAAGCTGTTTGTAGGGATATTGGCATCCCGCCTGATTGGGATTGACCACTGCCAACGCCCGGGGAACGCCATCGGGTCCGGGCAAGTGATGATCGGTGACGATAAGGTCGACGCCCAGCCGCTGCGCGGTTTCCGCGGGGGCGAAGGCGCGGATGCCCATGTCGACGCTGATGATGAGGCGAATACCGGCGGCCGCGGCGCGTTCGATCACATCGTCGCGCAGATCGTAGCCTTCGCGAATGCGGTGGGGCACGTGAAAATCGCCGGCACCGCCGCAGAGTTCGATTGCCGTTTTCAGGATGATGACCGCCATAGTGCCATCGACGTCGTAGTCGCCGTAGATGAGGATCGGTTCTTTTCGTTCGATGGCAGCATCGATGCGGTCGACGGCGGCGCGCAGGCCGAGCATTTCTTCAGGTGCATGCAGGTGATCGAGAGACGGGAAGAGGAAGCGAGCGGCGGAGTCGGGTTCGGTGATGCCGCGACGGATGAGCAGGCGGGCTAGCGTATTAAGAGGACTGCCTCGCTTGTTATGATCCTGAGCCTGATTCAGAATCGGGAGATCCGAAAGATCGCGGAGGGCCGTTGCCAGGCTCTGCATGCGAACCGGGTCATCGGCAGCCAGTTCCCAGCGCACTTTATTCTTAACCTTCGTCGTCCTGGTCCGGTTCGTCGATCGGGATGCCGCCAAAATCTTCGGAGACTTCGAGCAGGCGCTGGTAGCGGTCGTACCAATCGGTGCTGACTTCGCACAGGAACATCGATCCCTGATAGGCCCAGCCTAGCTGCAGGAATCCGACCTTGCCGAGGTGGGCGCGGAGCCAGCGCGCGTCTTCCACGTCGTCGCCGTCGGAGAATTCGGAGTGGGTGAGGCGCTGCACCAGTTCGTCGAGTTCCTCGCGCTCGAGCTTCCAGGAA
>Ga0210388_10001745_pt1 | contig 17103 bp, 13 predicted proteins | sample IncBWC19OmetaG_FD_155485 | JGI IMG/M metagenome (GOLD analysis project Ga0210388, IMG submission 155485) | Forest soil microbial communities from Barre Woods Harvard Forest LTER site, Petersham, Massachusetts, United States - Inc-BW-C-19-O ... | reverse complement strand
CCAGAAAGTCCGCCAAATGGGCCGCCCCCCGCAGATCCAAACTAAGCCAAATGGGCATATTGGCGTTGGTGCTTCTCACGGCCGTTGGAATCGCCATCTGGAAGCTCTCTTCCACACGACCAGCCTCCGCTGCTCATGCTGTGCGTCCTTCCACAAGTTCCGCGGTACCGACTCCGGCCGAATCCATGACTGCCGAGGCGACGGTGCCCACTTCAAATCTCTTCGCCGCCACCGTACCCAACAAGACCGTTCCTCCCGGGAAAAACCCACTGGGCATGGTTTGGATCCCAGGTGGTGAATTCTCGATGGGCGCGCAGGACCCGCCCGATATGGAGCACGACCAGGTTGGTATGAAGGCCACCCGCGACTCGCGCCCGGTCCACCGCGTCTATGTCGACGGTTTCTGGATGGACAAGACCGACGTAACGAATGCTGAATTCGCAAAGTTTGTCGCAGCGACCCACTACGTCACTGAAGCAGAGCGCACACCCAAGGCCGAAGACTTTCCTGGAGCGCCTCCGGAGAACCTCGTCGCCGGTTCAGTCGTTTTTGCAGCACCCGATCATCCAGTTCCACTCGACAATTATCTTGCGTGGTGGAGCTATGTCAAAGGTGCGAATTGGCGACATCCCACTGGCCCCGGGAGTGACATCAAAGGTAAGGACAACTACCCCGTCGTCCACGTCTCTTACGATGACGCGAAGGCCTACGCTAAATGGGCGGGCAAACGTCTTCCAACCGAGGCGGAATGGGAGTTTGCCGCGCGCGGCGGCCTTACCGGCAAACCTTTCGTCTGGGGCGACACTTTCCGTCCGAACAACAAGAACATGGCCAACACGTTTCAGGGCCACTTCCCGGACAAAAACACTGATGACGATGGATTCAAGGCCACCTCACCCGTCACTACGTTTCCGCCCAATGGCTATGGTCTTTACGACATGGCAGGTAACGTCTGGCAATGGACCTCCGACTGGTACCGGCCCGACTACTATCGACAACTCGCGGCCACTGGCGAGGTCGCGCGGAACCCAGTCGGCCCCGATAACTCCTTCGATCCAGAAGAGCGTGGTGTCAGCAAGCGTGTAATGCGCGGTGGCTCTTATCTTTGCACCGACCAGTACTGCTCGCGCTACATGGTTGGGACACGCGGCAAGGGCGAAGCGTCAACCGGTACCAACCATCTCGGGTTTCGCTGTGTAAAGCCGGTTCCTCATACTTGAAGAGACGCTGCAAGAACCACTACTTGCTTTTGGCCAGCGCCTCCATGATTAAAGGTTGTCCCCGGTCTGCCCCTTCCCACGACACAAGAAAGTCCCTGTAGGCCGCAACACTATCGGTCTTATCTCGATTCGCCGCATATGCCCGGGCCATGCCCACCTCTGCCATCGGGTAAGCGTTGGTTCCCTGCATCAGTGCTTCACTCCGATGAGCGAGTACGGTCTGGAAATCGATGATCGCAGTGGGCATCTGGCCTAATGCCGCATTGGCCACGCCGCGGAGATAGTGGGTGAGCGGTACTTCATCGAATTGCTCCAGCCCTATCAGCGAGTCGAGCGCCTTCTCCGGTTCGTTCACCCCAATCTGAACGGCCCCCCGCAACTGAGGGACGTAATACTGCACTACTGCAGTATTTTTGGGATAAGTCTGTTGCAATACAGCGATCACCTTCTCCGCATACGTCTGGTCTCCACAAAGCGCCGCAGCCATGCCCGCATGGAAGCTCGCGAGCGGCCCTTTCGGGAGACCCTTCACCTCATCGACCATCTCCAACGTTACAGCGCAACTCTCTGACATTGCACGATCCAGTGCTCCCTGCGCCAGCATCGATGCTCGCGTCGAAGCAAGCTCAGGCACAGCGCCCGCTGTTGCCGCTGCACCTCTCCAAAGTTCTGAACCAGCTTCCATCTTTCCCGAGTTATCAAGATAAAGACCATAGCGGTAAAGCTCCGCATAGGTTGTCGGTGCATGGCTCGTAGTCGCCGCTTCTGCAAACGCACTCTGCATCTCACTGACCTGCGCCGCAAGGACGTCCTCCTTCCCGGCCAGATAGCCAGCAGTCAACGTATTCCCACTCGGCGCGACCCCAACGCGCTCCGCCTGTGCTTCCAGTTGCAGAGCGTTATCGTAACGGCCCATCTCGATCATTGCAAGTTCGGCCTCTACATAGGTCTCCGCATCGAAGGGATCTTCGCCATATCCCTGTTGTGCCGCCGCCAACGCCTCCTGCAGATTCCCGCGCATCCTCAGCACTTGCGCCAAACCTTTCATTCCTTCCACGTCGCGCGGATACCGTGCCAAATAATCTCGGATAATCTCCGTCGCGCGGCCGTAGTCTCCGCTTGCATTCATCTCGTAGCAGAACTGCGCCAGCAGTTTCACTTTATCGCTGGCCCTTGCCTCTGCGGCGCGAGCCATCTCGGCAGCGTTCGCCGAAGCTACCTCGGCCTTCTCGGAGCGATACAGCCACGCCAGCCGTATCTGTGCCTGCACAAACTTCGGATCGAGCCTCGCCGCCTCTTGATACGCCGCCAACGCATCGCGTGCGCGACCGCTCTGGTTCGCTGTCTCGCCCACTGCGTACGCGTGCAGCGCACTAGCGCTCGAAGTCGCCTCTACCTCCAGCGGAACGCTACTCCGTTCCTCGGCCCTTTCGTCGTCACTTACCTCGACGCGTATGTCTTGTGCCAACCTGCCGATCGCTGCCGGAATCGCTTCCCTGCTCGACGCTGTCTCCTCCAGCGTCTCCACCTTATCGTTCGAGTCCGCCTTCAATACGTCGATGCTAATCGTGTAGGGCGCCTCCGCTCCGCTGATCTCGCCATATAAATACGCTCTCGCCCCGACTTGCTGGGCCACTCGTTGCTCGGGGGCGGCCCCTTTGGGGGCGTCACCCTTGAGCTCGACCTGTCGCAGCCCCGCGCGATAAGCCTCACCCCCCATCACGTTCAGAGATCTCGACTGCTGCAGCGCAATCTCGAGCCCCTGCATCACCGTTCCGTCCAGCGTCTTGTCCCCTGTCTTGTTCTGAACGACCGTCAGCAACAGATGGTCGTTCGGCCCCAGCACAAGCGGTCGAAAGGTCCCACTGCACACCAGCGCCACCACCGCGACGCCGGCGACGATCAGGGCCGCTGCAACCGCCATTCGGACCTGCGCCCGTTCGCCCACCGCCGAGGAGGCCGCTATCAATTCCTGAACACCACTCTCCTCTGCTGCGTCCTCGACAGACGCCCTCCCGAAATCGTCATCGTCCAGACCGTGCTCGAACTGCAGCGTACCAGATCGTGACCGCACCAGGGTCGACTCGCGCCGTACTGCACCAGCGTTAGACTCGTCTGCGACAACAAGACCATAAACGGCACTCAACTCGGTCGGCATCTCTCCACTCTCGACCGCCACCGCACTCTCTCGCACTGTATGCATCGTCTTCGCTGAAATGCCGCCATAGTCTCCGCTCGACACACGCATTGGGCGAATCAAGACGCTACCGGAGCTTGACCCCGAATCGACAATCTGCGACGGTGTGCGTCTCGATCCCTTATACGGGGCCACTGGATCGGTCGTCCGCACCAATGGGACCGCCGGTGACGCTCCTTTACCAAGCCATCCTCCGCGTCCCAGTCTGCCGCCGACCTTTACCAGCGCCTCTTGCAACTCCTTCGCCGTCTGGAAGCGCCTCTTCGGGTCTTTCTCCAGCAGCTTCAGAACCACCTTCTCCAAGTCTCGAGGAATCGACTCGTTCCAGTTGCGCACGGACTCCGGTGTGTGGCTAAACAGCTGCACAAACACCAGCGCGCTCGTCGCCCCTTGAAATGGCACTTGTCCTGTAGCCATCTCGTACAGAACGATCCCCAGAGAAAACAAGTCCGACCGCAGATCCAACGGCTCGCCCCGCGCCTGCTCCGGAGACATATAGGGTAGCGTTCCCACCGTCGAACCAGCCAGGGTCAAATCCAGAGCGCGCGACTCCAACCCGCCACGCATCTCCAGCCCAATCTTAGCGAGGCCAAAATCGAGCACCTTCGCCTGCTTCTTTCCATTCGGCATTCTCACCAGGAAGATATTTGCCGGCTTGATATCTCGATGAACGATCCCTTTGCTATGGGCGACAGTCAGCGCATCGGCAATCTCCGTCGCATAGAGAACGATCTCCTCCGCCGAGAGCGCCCCATGCGCGACCCGGTCCTTCACCGTCTCGCCTTCAAGCAGTTCCATGACCAAATAGGGGTTATGGTTTTGTTCGCCAATATCGAAGACCGTGCAGATATTGGGATGGTTCAGCGCCGACGCCGCCCGCGCCTCCTGCAGAAAACGCTCTCGCATCCCCGGCATCGTGTAGTCGTCATGCAGCAGCTTTATCGCCACCTCGCGATGAAGACGTTCGTCCCACGCCCGGAAGACGAGGCCCATACCGCCGCCACCTAGTCTGCCCAGGATCTCGTAAGGCCCGAACCTCTGGCCAATCTCCGGAACCATACCTCTGATTCGCCTTCTAACTTTCTCGTTTGCTATCTGTCAAAGACATCCAAAGCGCGGGTAAAACCTTCTGCGACCTCATCATGGCCGCCACCCGCATCGGTTCGCAGCTCCGCCTCGAACGGATTCCACACTCGATAACCCACATCGGCGTCAGCTCTTCGATCGTGAGTCGCGCGTTTCACACCCACATCCTCCAGTGGTGCAACATCTTGATTAACCATTGCTTCCAATCTCACACACGCCGACCGGAGCATATATCCCCCAAGCGTGGCATTACGACCGTACCTTGGTGACGGTGCCCCAACGATGTAACCGTGGCCACGGAGAGGCCTTTATAATCAGTCCGTGAGCCCCCCAAACCAAGCTTCGAGCCAACCATTCCGGCATCGGGTCAGCCAGACCCTGTTCATCGACGCCGACGACACTCTCTGGGAGAACAACATCTACTTCGAGCGGGCCATCACCAGCTTCATCTCCTACCTTGACCACCGGGTCCACACCCCCGAAGAGGTACGTGGCCATCTCAACCGCGTCGAGCACGCCACCGTCCACTCTCACGGATACGGCCTACACAGTTTTCGCCACTCCCTGGTCACCTGCTTCGAGCAGCTCACCGACGTGCCCCTCACCCCCGAGAAGCACCGTCGGATCGAAAGCTTCGCCCAATCCATCGCCGACCAGGAGATCGAGCTCCTCCCTAACGTCGCTTCGACCCTCGCCGACCTCGCCACCCGCCACCGGCTGATCATGGTCACCAAGGGCAACCCCGAAGAGCAGATCGACAAGCTTCAGCGCTCTGGCCTCGCCCCCCACTTCACTGCCGTCGAGGTCCTCCATGAAAAGCACGACCACGCCTACCGCACCCTCGCCTCCCAACACGGCTGCGAGACCAACAACACCTGGATGATCGGCAACAGCCCTCGCTCTGACATTAACCCGGCTCTCGCGGCCGGCCTCCACGCGATCTTCATCCCCCACGACTTCACCTGGGTCCTCGAGCACGAGGTCGTCAACCAGCCCCCGTCCGGGCAGCATCTTCTCGAACTGGCCACCTTCGCTGAGTTGGCCCGTTACTTCTAGACAACCGCCTCTCTCAACAATCTCGCATTCCATCGAACAGCCGGGCCTGCTTCGCCAGAATCGCGGCCTTAGTCGGCAGGTCAGGCTGAAGGTCCCAATCGCCTATCTCATGCGTTCCACCCAACAGCACCCCGTCCCGGCGCGAAAACATATAAGTGTTCTCATAGAGGGTCGCATAGGTCACCTCAGGCTGAGGCAGCAGAAAGGTCAATTGTCCTCGAATCGGTATCAGTTCCTCGTCGCCAAACAGCGCTTTGGCTCCGAGACCTGTGCAGTTGAAGACAAGCTTCTCCCGCAGCTCCCGCACATCGTCGAGACTCTTCATCTCCCGCACCACAATCCTCCCGCCGGCAATCCGAACGTCTGTCAACATCGCGGGCAGATAAATGGGAGGCTCAACAATCATCCCGTCGAACTGCCGTGCGAACTTACTCCCAAAGGGATGCGTGCCCACAGGCAGGTCCTTGGTCTCAGGCAGCATGCCCTGAATCAACCCGTACAGACCAGTGTTGATCGGCGATCGCCACGGCGTATCCGATAAAGAGTAGTTCCTCATCCATCGAATCCCATACCTGGGGTCCGTCATAATCTGATACCGTCGGTACCCATACTGTGCTGCGGCTAAAAACTGCTGGGTAAACTCCGGCGTCAGAGTCCTTTCCGAGTCATACACAGTCGCCGGAAACCACTGCCCGCCTGCAATGTTGGACGTCGTCTCCGGAGGCATCGCCTTCGTGTAGATCGTCACATCGAACCCGGCCTCCTGGGCCAGCCGGGCCGTAGCCAGCCCTACCGCGCCACACCCTAAGACCGCCACCGGTCCCACATGCCCAGGCAGCCCGAGGTCCACCGCAAGCTTCGACGTCCCCCAACTCAAGGTGATTCCACCGCCACCGTGGCCGTAGTTGTGCACAACGGCCGTGTCCCCCACTATCTCCTTCGCGACACGGAACCCAGACGGCCGAAAAGGACGCAATCCCACCACCGTTCGAATCTCCCGGTCTGCGGACACCCGGACCCGTGGCAGATGGCAAGCCGTCTCTGGCAGATTCACCGGGAGGGCCCCCGCAGCAATCGGCGCATTAATAGGCTTCTTCACACATCCCAACAACCCGCCCCCGGTTGCCAGAGACGCCGCAGCCATATTTACGTTCCGCAGAAACATCCGTCTATTCATCGTTGCTTTCCAATCAACAGTGGGTTGCTACTCCCCAAGTTACAAGCTCACGCCCTCGTCTAAAACCGAAATGTCCCTTTCAAAACGCCCCCGTCACCCTTTGAACAACGTTCAGCGAGCCGCACCCTGCATCGGCGGCCCTCTCGCGCTTAGCAGGCCACTTCTGACTCTCAAACTCCGCGCATATATACTGCTTCGCATATCGGCAAGCCATCGAGAGGACTGATTCCATATGCGGCTTCGTACGGCAAGTTTGATCTTTACTCTGTTCATATCCAGCGCAGGCGTCAGAGGTCAGGCGGGACCAGCGACACCAGTCGAGACCCAACAGGCCCTCGTCGCACACCTCACGGCTCAGCAGAAGCAGCAGTTTGACGATGCAGGCAAGGCCTTCAATGCAGCCCATTTCGCCGATGCCCTCACCGCCTACAAGCGATTACTTAAAGATCTACCGGGCGATGCGGTCCTCTCAAAGTTTGCAGGTGAAGCCGCTCTAGATGTCGGCGACACAACGTTTGCACTTGAAACGCTGAAGCCAATTACCCAATCCAACCCAAACGACTGGCAGGCAGTGGCGCTGCTCACCCGTGCGTATGCCGAATCCGGCGACAAGGCCGGCCGGGACGCCGGCATCGCACAAATGCTCGACCTGCACAAACGTGGCATCACCCCGCCAAACACGCGGCAATTTATCGTCGAGCGGACGAAGGTGGGTGAACACGTCGTCCTGATCTTCGTCTCGCTTGCACCATGGGGGCGCTATCACGTCTATAACTACGCCCAAATCTTTGACGAAGGTGGCCGCCTTGCCCTGCGCGCCGCGGTCGAGAGCGATGATGCAGACCAGTCTGCGTTCGCGAAACAGCATCCGACCGAAGCGGCAGCCGGAGTGCGCAGCTTCTCTCTCGACGGTTATCAAGACAGTGGAAAAAACAGCGACGGACACCCGACCGAAACCCATTACACGTTCAAGTTCTTCACAGGGCGACCTGCATACGATACCGTCCGCAATGAATTCCTCAGTATTGTGTCCGGTCAGACGAAGCCGATCAGCAGCCGGGTGAATGTTCTATCACAGTAAGGCCCTCATGACCCTGAATTGCCTAACATTCATACTCCTTAAACCTCCCACAAAAACTCGCTGTAACATCAAGAAGGATTACTTAGAAGAAGTGAGAGGTTCATGAGCGAAGGTCGTTGGGTTCTATTGATTGCAAGTGAAGTAGGTGGCACGGACTCCGTATCGGACCGCGCCATGGAGCGCTTAGTCGAGGCGATTCGTCTCGAAGGCTACGAAGTTGTCCGAACGTCCACGCCAGAGGATGGCCTGTCCCTGGTCACGTCCGACCCGTCGTATAGCACTATCCTTCTGGATTGGGACCTCGAGGGCGAGAACCAGTTCGCCGAAGGGGCCGCGCTGGCAATTCTCCGAGCCGTTCGTCGCCGGAACAAGAAAATCCCCATCTTCCTCATCGCGGACCGCACCCTCGTCAGCGAACTCCCACTTGAAGTCGTTAAGCAGGTCCACGAATACATCCACCTCTTCGGCGACACCCCCGCCTTCATCGCCAATCGCGTCGACTTCGCCGTCGAGCGCTACCATGAGCAGCTCCTCCCGCCCTACTTCCGGGAGCTCAAAAAATATAACGACCAGGGCGCCTACTCCTGGGACGCCCCCGGCCACATGGGCGGCGTCGCGTTCTTAAAACACCCTGTCGGCATGGAGTTCCACAAGTTCTTCGGCGAAAATATCATGCGCTCCGACCTGGGCATCTCCACCTCGCCGCTCGGGTCCTGGCTCGATCATCTCGGACCTCCGGGAGAATCCGAGCGCAACGCCGCCCGCATCTTTGGCGCTGACTGGACCTTCTACGTCCTCGGCGGTTCGTCGACCTCAAATCAGATCGTCGGCCACGGCGTCATCGCACAAGACGACATCGTTCTCGCCGACGCCAACTGTCACAAGTCCATCTGCCACTCCCTCACGGTCACCGGCGCGCGCCCTGTCTATATGAAGCCCACGCGCAACGGTTTCGGCATGATCGGCCTCGTCCCCATCAAGCGCTTCAGCCCTGAGTTCATTCGCGGCCTCATCGACAAAAGCCCTCTCACCAAGGGCGTCGCCAACCAGAACCCTACTTACGCCGTCGTCACCAACTCCACCTATGACGGCCTTTGCTACGACGTCAATAAGGTCGTCACCGAGCTATCCAAGTCTGTTCCCCGCGTCCACTTCGACGAGGCCTGGTACGCCTACGCGAAGTTCCACGAGATCTACCAGGGCCGCTTTGCCATGGGTGTCCCCGACGACATGCCCGACCGCCCCACCATCTTCGCCGTGCAGTCGACACACAAGATGCTCGCGGCCTTCTCCATGGCGTCGATGATCCACGTCAAGCTCAGCCCTCGCGCCAATCTCGACTTTGATCAGTTCAACGAGTCCTTCATGATGCACGGCACGACCTCGCCGTTCTATCCGCTCATCGCGTCCCTCGACGTCGCCGCGGCGATGATGGATGAGCCCGCCGGCCCCACGCTAATGAGTGAGACCCTGCAGGACGCCATCAGCTTCCGCAAGGCCATGTCGTCGATCGCCCACCGCCTCCGCGCCGCCGAGCAGGGCTGGTTCTTCCGCCTTTACCAACCCGAGTACGTCTTCGACCCCCTCGACGGCCAAACTTACCTCCTCGAAGAAGCCGCCGACGGCCTGCTCACCAACCGCTCCAGCGCCTGGACCCTCAAGACCGGCGAAGAGTGGCACGGCTATCAGGACGAAGACATCGCCGACGGCTACTGCATGCTCGACCCCACCAAGGTCACCATCCTCACCCCGGGCGTCAACGCCCAGGGCGTCGTCAGCGACTGGGGCATCCCTGCCGCCATCATCACCGAGTTCCTCGACGGGCGCCGGGTTGAGATCGCCCGCACCGGTGACTACACCGTCCTCGTCCTCTTCTCAGTCGGAACATCCAAGGGCAAGTGGGGAGCTCTTCTCGAAAATCTCTTCGAGTTTAAACGCCTCTATGATAGCGAAGCCTCCCTTGAAGAGGCCCTCCCGGAACTCGTCTTGAAATATCCAGCGCGCTATCGCAACGTCAGCCTCAAGGAACTCTCAGACGAGATGCACGCAGCGATGGTCCAACTGAATCTATCCGGCCTCGTCAACGACGCCTGCGACGAAGACTTCGACCCCGTCCTCACTCCCGCGCAAACCTATCAAAAACTCTTGCGCAACGAGACCGAAAAAATTCGCTTCTCCGAGATGGCCGGCCGCATCGCCGCCGTCATGCTCGTCCCCTACCCGCCCGGCATCCCCATGTCCATGCCTGGCGAGCGTCTGGGCTCCGCCGAAAGCCCCGTTATCAAACTCATCCTCGCCATGGAAGAGTTCGGCAAGCGCTTCCCCGGCTTCGAGCGCGAGGTCCACGGCATCGAAGCCGACGCCGAGGGCAACTACTGGATGCGTGCCGTCATCGAGACCAGCGACAAAAAGAGAAACGGCAATGGCAAGCAGCGCCCGCCCAACGCAGCCCCGCCGGTTAAAAAGAGGAAACGTGCCACACAGGTCCCCACCACCCCCGAAGTGCCTCCGACCGGCCTCTCCTCACAGAGGTAATCTCGTAGCCGGGAGACCTGCCAGGCTCTGACCTTTTCTGGGGACAGAACGGGCCGTTCCTGCTGTTCTCCGCCGAGGCGGAAAGTAAATAAGGGCTTATTCAAGGGCAATTTAGCGGGCACCAGCGCGCCTGGGCCCCTTCTTATCACTTTTTATCAGCGGCACTAGTAATTTTGCCAGTTTCGCTTCATTAGATTGGCCGGTAGCTTGGAAACAGAACCGTAGGAGTTCACCGCCATCAAGGCAGGCTTCCGGTCACAATTCAAGAGAGGTCTTTTATCATGAAGAAAACCGCGTTAGTAGCTCTGGTGAGCGTCGCAATGGCCCTCCCGGCCCTAGCTCAGAACAAGATGGACAATCGCTTGGGCGAATCGGCCGAAGTTCTGAATCAGCTCATTCTCAAACCAGACGCGATCCCTCAGGCCTACCTCAATAAGGCGAGATGCGTCCTAGTCTTTCCCAGTGTCAAAAAGGTCGCAGTCGGCATTGGCGGTTCCTATGGCCGAGGTGTGATCCTCTGCCGCAGCGGAGCTAACATGACCGGCCCCTGGTCCGCGCCAGCCATGTACAAAATGGATGTCGGCAGCCTTGGCGTCCAACTCGGCAGCTCTACCACCGACTACGTGCTGCTCGTCCTGACCCAGACGGGCGCTCAGAAGATCCTCTCGGGCAAACTGAAACTCGGCGCGGGTTGCAGTGCAGTCGCCGGCCCCAGTGGCGCTCAGGCTCAAGGCCTCAACGACCCCAACGTCGACGTCCTCACCTACTCCCGTGCGAAGGGCGGCCTGTTTGCCGGTGCGGCCCTTGGTAGCGCATCGCTCGACACCGACGATGACGCCAACAAGGTCGTCTACGGCAAAGACATCACAGCGACAACGATCGTCCGCGAAGGCGGAGTCACCGTGACGCCCGCAGGAAAGCGCTTGGAAACCATCCTCACCAAGGAATCACCGAAGTATATTAACTAGTTCCTGTAAGAATCTGAGGCGGAGGGACGGCGTCAGCATGATGGGCGCCCCCTCCGCATCATCTTTTTGCCCGACAGATGTCCCGCGACAGCCCTCCCGTGATTCCAGTGGCTTCGGTCGACCTCGGTCGATCAATCAGCGCGAAAGTATTCGTTGTCCTGTTCCACAAAACCTCTCCCCGCTGCTCTAACCACCCCCGCCCGGGATGCTATACTACCCTTCGGATTGCTCGCCGCAACTCGCGCCCACCAGCGTCGAGACACAACGCGGAGGTGGCGAAATTGGCAGACGCACTAGCTTGAGGTGCTAGCGCCGCAAGGCATAGGGGTTCAAGTCCCCTCCTCCGCACCAATCCACACATCCTGGAGGAGTTACGGGCCAATCGCAATCGACTGGCCCTTTTGTTTTGCTTCTTTAAGCGAAAGCGCATCGAACAGAGTGGCGATGTGGCCGTCGAGCTTCTCGCCGATCGTGCAAATAGGTTGGTGTTCCCGTCCCATAACCCTGTAGGAGCACGATCTATGAAGGCGGTTCGTCGATGAAGATCGAGAGATACCTTCTTTTGGTGCTTGTCGCTTTCGTATTGATTGTCATCATAGGAACTTTCTTGCACAAAATAGCTCACTGACAATTGACGTAGCCACTCGAACCAGCCGCGATTTTCATCGGCTGGCGCATCGACTCCTGTGTGGGCGACAGATAAGGAGAGACCTTTGCCGGCTTCGTATCTGGTTCCACGAGCCAGACCGTGCGGTCTTTGTAGTAGTGAAAAAGTTCAAGGTTCTCAGCCTCGTCCATCTCCTGCGCCCAAATGACCTTGGAACTGTCGATGTCAGCGGCGTTGTACACCCATTCGTCTAAGACATTATGGTCGGGGGAATATCGAACGATGACGAGCTGCCTTCCGGGGAGTTGCTCCAGATTGGCCTCGAGCTGCGCCCGCTCAGCGCCGGACTGGCTACCGCGACCATACCATTCGGAGGCCCATGCGCCTGGCCATACAGGAAGGTCGAGATGAAGGGGCCCGGAACATAACCTCACTCCAGCTAACACAACGCAAAGCACGACTGTCAGGCGTACCAACGTCAGCCCAACGGGCTCGTTCCCTGGACTCCAAAGTCGCAGATGACGCATGGCTTGCAAACCAATCGCATAGAACGCGGCAGTGAAAGGGGCCAGATAGTGAGGGATGAGAAATATCTGCACGAGTTGGCCTGCCAACAATACAAGCAGGCACAGAACCAGAAATCGAAGGCGGTGATCGAGGAACACGCGTCGCAGCATGATCAGAGGAATGAGTAATGCAATGCCCGTATAAAACAGGACACCTCTCGCCGCTTTCAGTACGGTTTGAGGCACAAAGCCTGACCAGCTATGGATCTTCGCGAAGGTGTTAACTTCGCTTCGGTAATAAAACTCCCGTATTTCTTTGTGCCGGTAGACTGGCTCAGGCCGCTGCGCCTGCCATACAAAATAGGGCGCCATGGCATACTGGACGCGGTCTACCGTGTAGGGCAGCGTAAGTGGACTTCCGAATACGCGGTAGTCGTAGTATCCCATCCAGGCGCCAGCGGCTACGATTAGCGCCAACGGGGCGGCCGTGCGGCGGAGCAGCATCGTCGTACTGGGCCTATTCTTCCCAAAGAACATCCACCACGCCAAATAGCAAAGCACAGGGAGACATAAGAGCATGCCCTCGTACAGACGTGAGGTCTCGACGAGGATCACGCCGGTCGCCATCAATAGACCGTCGCGAAGCCTGGCTGCCTTCATAAATCGCGGAAGAGCACCCAGCAGAAGCGCTCCGCCAAGCGCAGCAATGGAGCCTGCACCTGAGTACGTATCAATCCAATAACTAAAAAGCCCAAGGCGCAGGACCGCCAGTGCGCCACCGAGCAGCGCCCAGGTCGGGGGCAGCCAGGCTTGCAGCATCCAGCAGATGGCGGCGCACATAAGCGCGGTCATCAGTAAAACGCCATACCAGGGACGCCCCGTCAACACCTTGCTCGCCGCCAGCACCAAGCCCTGCGCAGGAAAGTACATCGACATATAAGTCGGCTGCATGGTAATGTGCATGGTTTCAAAGTGGGTCCACATCGCGGGAGTAGGGTTGGTCAGTCTTCCGGAGGCAAAGGTGTCCGCCGCCAGCAGAAAGCTAAAGTCATCCTGGACGAATGGCTTGGGAATTGGAGATACAGGGAGAATAGCGAGTCTAAGGAGGAACGCTGCCAGGCCGACGACTGCAACTGACAGACTCTTTCTACGCGCCAGCCGCCCGAAGGCACGCTCAACCCGTTCGAAATAGTTGGTTCCAAGCCGGGGCCAGCCGAACGCCACCGCGAACGCAATTGCGGTAAGACATCCTTCAATCAATATCAGCGAAGGACCTTGTTCCGGGGCCGAAGACAGGACCATATCCGAACTATTTGCCTCTCTTGTGTTTGAGCTACGGCCAGGTCAGGCGGGGCGTGATTCCTGTGCGATCTCCGAATAGTACTTCATCGTCACTTTTCTTCCGGCGGTATCGAACAGGGGCGATCTCGCGATTCCTTCCCTGTGCGCCAGGAAGCGAACTGTAGTCATCAACACGCCAAACCCGTATTTCACGCTGCGTTTGAAGTTGATAGAGGAAGCTTCCTCAAAGTAACTCGTCGGACAGGAGATCTCACCGATCCGAAAGTTGAACATCACGGACTGGGCCAGCACTTGGTTGTCGAACACGAAGTCGTCCGAGTTCTCCAGCAGCGGAAGGGTCTGTAACACCTCCCTCGAATAGGCCCGGAACCCGGTATGGTATTCCGACAGCTTCACTCCCAGAAACACGTTTTGAAATGCCGTCAGCAGGCGGTTGGCGACGTACTTATAACGAGGCATCCCGCCCTTCAAGGCCCCGGCGCCAAGGATTCGCGAGCCGAGAACGACGTCATACACACCGCTCGCGACCATTCCCGCCATCGCCGAAACCAGAGAGGGCGTGTACTGGTAATCAGGATGGACCATTACAACGATGTCGGCGCCCGCGTTGAGCGCCTCGCGGTAGCAGGTTTGCTGGTTGCGCCCATAGCCGTAGTTCTTGTCGTGGACAAAGGTCTGTACACCGAGCTTTTCCGACAAGCGTGCGGTGTCGTCGTTACTTGAATCGTCCACGAGTATCTTGATGTCAACGATACCGGGTAGGCCGCGAACAGTTTTTTCCAGAGTCCGTTCCGCGTTGTAGGCGGGCATCACAACCGCTATCCGTTTTCCGTCGATCATGGTTCACTTCCTGGTTCGATTCCGCCGGTCACGCCTGCCCTTTGGAACGAGGAATGTCCGCTGAGGTAGAGAAGGGCAATAGACGGCAGGCGCCCCCCAGACAACGCATCGCCCCTCAAAAAGGAGGCACTGCGAGTTGCGTAGTGCTTGGTTCTCCGCTGGCAAGCATTATGTGATGTAACTGCTCAGCGTGGTGCCGATGCTAAAGAACGCATTGTTGATTGCATTTGCCACAGAAGTCATTCCGGCAGTCGCCGCGAAGGCGATTAGAGCGACGACCAGCGCATACTCGATCAAGTCCTGGCCGTCCTCTTCCAGCAAGACCTGCATCTTTGTAGCTAATCTCAACGGGTTGTTTTTCATTTGAATTCTTCTCCCACACGTGGATTTGTTCCAGCTAGAGGCTAGATCTTTGGGGCAATGGCTATCGCGTAGCCACTGTCCCAGAGGCACCAAGGCAGAAGGGCCGGTTCAACAGCTCTGACACTCTCTCGGGAGGCTTAGCTGATGTAGCTGCTGAGCGTAGTGCCGATGTTGCCGAAGGCAGCGTTGATCTTCGTTGCCAAACCGGACATCCCGGCTGTCGCAGCAAACGCAATCAAAGCTACTACCAGGGCGTACTCGATCAGGTCCTGCCCCTCGTCGCTCATCAGCAGAGCTTGCGTCTTTGCGGAAAGTTCCAACAATTTGTCTTTCATCTGAATTCGTCTCCCTTTGGGTTTTTGGTTCCAGCCACAGACTGGGTTGTCATTGATAATGGCAAGCGAATGGCCACTCCTGGCCCGCGCTAAATGCCTGTAAATAAACGGCTATCTATCGCTGGCCGGTCGGCGGTGTGAACGGCTGTATACATGCGGGTTTGGACAGAGTAATACGGTATACATGCGCAGAGAAATGCGTGTGGATGGGCCTACTGATGGGGTTTGGAAACTCTCGGCACTCCCTGAAAACCGAAGATTAGGCAAAACGTCAGTAAACGTCTTTAGTGTCACTGCGCGAGCCGTTACTGTCGGTCGATGGGTCAGCATTCGAAAACTCGAGATTGTCTCCCGGTCTGGTCTGCGTCGTACCAATCGTGCCTGGCACAAGTTCGAGCACAGAGTGCGCGGAAAAGCACGCCGATAGCCGCCAGGGAGGCACACCGCTTCTGACCTTCTTCACCTTTCTATTTCGGTCAAGATAGATGAGGTCGATCGGGAACCTCATGCCGAAGGTGTGGACGGACTCACACGGGACGATCCAGAGGCCTTCTCCTGCAGCAAGCCCATCACGTCCCAGAAGGCCCTTTCTACGCGTCGCCGCGCGGTCTGCGACCTCCACAGAATCGGCGAGCACAGATTGCCGGGTTTGGTTCAAAATCCTCAGTCGGGTCCTCGGTTTCTCCTCTCCAGTTCTCGAAAAGTGGCCCGAAACCCAATGTATGAGATTCATGAACGTGTCTTGGCTCCCCGCTATGCGGCGTAGACTCGAGCAATTGCCATCGAGAGGGCGGCGATCACTATGCCCGCCAGCACATCGCTGAAGTAATGCCAGCCAGTCGTCAGCGTTGACGCGATGATCATCACTGAAAGCAAAGCGACAGGAAGACGTAGAGGTCTAAATCCCCACAAGGCGGCGGCGCACAATATGGCCCAGATGACGTGGAACGAAGGGAAACAGACAATACCTGCGGCCTGTTCCTGGAAAATATAAGGGCCCGGAGCTCGAAGCGCAAGAAACTGGGCCCAGCAAGCGGCCTGGGCAGGATTGGGGATGAGGTGATAGCAATACCAGGGCCCTACCGCGGGAAGCAGCGCGAACAGGGGCAATCCTATTACAAAGGCCGCTAAATTCGCCAGGAGGAACTCTCTTGCATGCTTCATCTTGCCCATGAGCGCGGGCGCAAACCCTGCCACTGCCAGGAGAGGCAACAACCAGGGATAGCTGCGGTTAAGTAGCGTTCCAAGCCAGTGATGGTTTGCCCAAGCCTCGATGGAGGGAACGTAGATCCCAAGCGATTGATCGACCCGGCCAAAGAACGTGTCCTGCAACGGCATACGCGACCGCGCTGCGATCAATACAGGAAAGGCAAGGAGAGCGGCCAACAGCAACCCCCACGGGAGCACGAGAGAAGACTCGCGCAACGTTATTCTGCCCTTTTCGTGCCAATAGATGGGCAATGGTGAAACCATAGCGAACATCGCGACGATTGCAATCACGCGTCCGCTGATATCCGTATGTATCGAAGTAAGCATGCAGCCTGCATAGGAGATGATTACGAGCGCCGAAACGGCATAGGCCATTCGAAGATGAAATCCAAGGTCGGCATTGGCTCGAATTCGTCGCTTGGCTGTGTCCAGATACCCGGTGATGATAGCTCGTTGAGGTAAATTTAAAATCTCCAGCGAGGGACTCCGTTTCGTGTGGCCGCCGCCAGCAAAACTCTCGATGACCTGTTGCGGCAAATTCGTTGCGTTGGGCTCGCTCATCGCTGGACCACCGGCTCTGACCGCTGGCAGAAGGGACCGAGGCGTCGCAGGTAAGCGTTC
>Ga0210388_10001744_pt1 | contig 17105 bp, 41 predicted proteins | sample IncBWC19OmetaG_FD_155485 | JGI IMG/M metagenome (GOLD analysis project Ga0210388, IMG submission 155485) | Forest soil microbial communities from Barre Woods Harvard Forest LTER site, Petersham, Massachusetts, United States - Inc-BW-C-19-O ... | reverse complement strand
TAAGAGTTTTATGGTGACCTCAGTGTTAGCCCTTATGGCCTCTAACTCAAATTGCTCCACTAGGCCCGCCCTCTCTTTCCGTGGTTCGTCCCGTGACCGGCGGAGCTATCTCTCTTCCGGTTGACCGCTCGCTGTTTTCTGGCGACCTTTAAAGCCTTGCGCTCTAAGGACTTATGGCGAGTGGGGACATTCTTGCGTTTGGCGTTTCTGACCAAAAAGTTTAGTAAACCTTTTCTCATTTTTTGATCATACTCCTTTAGTGGCCGCCTGTCAAGCCCAATAGGCCTGTGAGCAATAAAAATGCAGCCAAGACGTACCACCACCAGGTAAAATTAAACCCAAGGCAAAAGGCCCCGAAGCTGAGTAAATAGCAGACTCCTTGAAAGGTCTTATTGGTTGGGCGGGCGTCTATATAGTCTGGCTCTTCGTGCAGCGAAGGGTCAACATATACTGCCTTCCTCCGCAAAAAGAGATCATAGGGCTCTCGCCTAATTGATTTTATCGGAGGAGGAATATATTCTCCTTCGATCTCCCTGGCGTGATCGCTCATCCATCCTTCGTCAGACATTATTTATTACAACTCCAGGTCTTCCCGTCACGGGAGTAGCACCGGGCCTTCTCGCAAATCAAGATTACCCCATCTGTGTCCTTGTTGCTAATCCAGCCCTCATAGTGCCCTAATCCTCTTTGGGCACAGAAGGCGTCATAATCAATGGGAATGGTCGGCTGCGGGCTCGGAACAGCCAGCAGAAGCAGCATCGCTATTGCTAAAGATTTCATGCTACATCCTCCATATAGCTATACCGGCTATGACGAATAGGCCCAGAAACGGTATGCTTAGAAAGAACAACCCTATTCCAACGGCTATCAGTGGGACCATGTCATGGCAAGCCATTAGCTTTCCCCTCCCGCACTTTACGGGCAGCGAGAATAGCCCGCCGAACATCGCTTAGATTAAAGAAACGCCGAACATCGCTTAGATTAAAGAAACCAGGAAGCTCTCCGATAGCGGCCTTAACCTCGGCGTCTGTTACGGGGCCGGACTCGGCGATTGTTGTGCAAACATGGGCATCTGTGCGACAACAAATCTTCACATACTCAACTCTTCCCCAGGTATTGTCGGCTGCTTCTACTGCATTCTGGCTTAGGTAAACTTGATCTGCTGGCAGACCGTCTGTTACCGGGCGCGAGGCTTGCCACTCTGCACCTGCCTTGAAATAGAAAACAGCATCCTCTGGGAGCGCCCCACAATCGTCTGACACTCCCCAAAGGTCTAGAGCCTTCGCTCTTGCCTCGTCTCTCATTCTTGGTCACCGTGAAGTATTTCGGGCACTCTTCTTTTTAGTGCCTCTATAAGCTTCTGCTGCTGAATGATGAAGTCGAGAACGTCTTTTATGTCCCCTAAATCCATAACCGAATACGGCAACGTCTTGGAAGACCTGCTTGTCAAATGCTTTTGCAGTTTAGCGGCTATCGCTTGGGCTTGCGCGGTTGTGGGGGTACTCATAGTAAGCCCCTCTGCTTTCTGATAAACTCCATCAGGAAGGCCCTAGCCTCCTCGGTGTCCTCTTTGTTGAACTTGGCATCAATCACCACATCGCCCGCCGTTCTTACTGCCTGCTCCATGAAGTCTTTCGCAATGGTCGCATTGTCGTAGGCAACAGCCTTCTGATAACATGCGCAACAATGAAAGGTTGTGTGTGCTACGGCCCTCGTTATGGACCCGTTATTGTCCGTGTTGGCCCTCTCATTAATCGTGTCGGTTTTACTGCAGTCAATCGGCCCTACACCATTGCCCTGATCTTGTCCGTGGCTCATGCGGTAAAGAGTCCCTTTTGCACTATTTCCATGTGTCATTCTTCTCCAGTATAACGCCACATTCCTGCCGCCCTGGGCGGAAATTGTACCACAGGCAGGACTGAGAGGGTTTGAGGGCGAATCATCTAAGCCGGGGAAGTCCATCAAATAGGTAGCCTCTAGCATGCTGTCGGCGGGGCGCTCATTGAAGAACGCCCGCTCCCTTTGGCCGGATGGGCTGAGTCGGGAGCATTGATCTTTACTCTATTCGTCACCGAGAGAGGGAAATCCTGGTGACCAACCAAGGCTTCCTCAGAAGGCTCTATGCGCTCGAGTGGCACGTTAGACTATGCCGACAAAACGGTGCCCCGCTTGAATGGTGTGAGCAGGCGGTCCAGGTTTTAGGAGAACAGCTAGACGCAGATTGTTATGGAGAGGCCAGACCTCCAGTCCCAGACTTCGACATGGGAAGGATTCAGGCCTACTTAGATAGAATCTTCACTTCAGAATCGCTCAACCCTGACGGTACAACCGGGCGGGACTTTTATGCTTAGAATTGAGCTTGGAGACAATATGCCTGGAACGAGAGGAAGACCCAAAAGAAGCTCGGAGTATTTGAAGACAGGCGTGCTTAGTGACAGGGTCACCGTGGACATGGGCCCCTTGGGAGAGGTCTTGACCGGCTTGAGGGACGAATTATCTGCCGCGACCCAGAATAACAAAGACCAGGGCAAGCTCCTTTCCGATCAGATGAAATTTACTGCGGCGATAGGCAGGCTGGTTTATGGGTACACCGACGAAGATTCCGGCGAGAAGGTCAAGGGCATGTCGGAGAAGCTCGATAACATTTACAAGGGGTTGGGGATACTAACGAAGCTCGCCGGGTGGTCGGCCGGGCCGGTGATCTCGGCTTCGTTCCTCTGGATTTCTCACCTCCTTGGGGCTCATACCGAACAACTACCGGGCGCCGTGGCGAACGGGGCTTCGGCCTTTTGGGCTAACTTGCTTTCCCTGCACGCGTCCGCGACCCCGACCGCAGTCCCGACCTTCTACATCGGCCCCTAGGAGATCGCATTGTTACCCATCCTCACCTTTATAGCAATTGGCACGGTTGGCTACTTTATGCCGACCGCCCAGTTCCCGTCTAACGTCTCGGCCTGCGCCTCGAGTGCCGTCCCCATCGGTGCGACCATTCAACTCTACTATGACAAGACCCACCGAGGGGCCGTTTGCAAGGTTGTCGGGCTAGTGGCCGATTCTCACCATATCGTAGACGTTTCCCAGGCCGTGAGAAATCAATTGGGCTTCAAGAGCACGACGATGGTTCGGGTTTACCGGGTTTTGGGTAACGTCAACCCCTGCAACGTAGCGCCTCCTCCGGGGTCCTGCATGTTCCCCCCTGCGGCCTGCATAGCAAACGTCCCCAACCAAGCCCTGGTGGTTTGTGTGAAGTAGCAGGAATCGAACCCCTTCACGTTGAAGTAGGGGATATGAAGTTTTTCTTTCGCGCCCTCGTGGCGCTCTCACTGGTTGGTTGCGGCCAGGCAAAACAGCAACCGACCCCCTCGTATCAGGGCACGAATAGCTCAGTTATTCTCACGCTTAACTCTACGACGGTCTTCCGGCAATCAAAGACCTGTCAGGTTTCTGATCACTCGTGTTATCAGAAGGTCACGGTCTGGAGCGTTACCGACACCCTCCCGGGCGTCCCGGCTATTGATTGTCCAGATAATTCTACTCCAGCCGTGGCAGGAGAGGAAAGCCAGGAATTTGTTTGTCAGAGCGACTCTGATCAAATAATTAGAGAAAAGCCAATTCACGAAGCCGAGGCCAGTACGGCTTCCGGGGCCGTCAATAAATACCTAGCCAAGTATCCGCAAGATTTACAATAGAGAGAGTCAATGATTAAAACTTTAGCAGGCATTGCAGCCTTCTTCGTACTGATTACGTTAGGTCTAGGGGCTCAGTCGGCTACGATCTCTGCCGCAAATAGTCCATCCCCTCGAGCAACTAGGGCCTGCGATGAGGCATGTCTCAACAACAAGCTCGACATGCAGACAAAGGTGTACGAGGGATTCGCTGCGTCGGTTTACATCCCCTACTGTGCTAAACACAAGGGATTAGCGAGCGTTCAGTTCGCCAAGGCAGGTCAAGCCTATCCGGCTGACGTTATCTGCCAAGACAAATATGAGCACTACTTGGGGGCCCCTGACGCATGGTAGAGACCAATCATTGGTCTGGTAGCGGCCCGGTCAGGCTCAAGGACTATCACTTCGAGGGCGCCCGTAAGGGCAATATTTCAGAGTCCTATAGGCACGACCTTCGCGTGGCGTGGTTGGCGGGAAATCCAAAGATTGATTGGCCCGAGCTTCTCGCGCTATTTAATGTTTGGAAAAATTACGACCTTTCCACGGCTACGAGTTATGGAACCTGGAACGCCAACACCGATCAGAGGGATGGCTCTCCAAACATCGAGATTTCTTCGATGTGCTTACCGGAGGGAGCGACGGCATTTAATGGTTCTGAACCCTTTACGATTGCTCATGCGTTCATTCATGCAGGTCTTTGCGCGGAAATCGCCAGAGTCAAAAACTTCGATGTCGGAGCTAGCTTTAGCGCTTCAGAGTGGGGCTCAGGCTTCCAAAATGGACCCATATTTGTCTGTAGCTCTCATGGAGAGCGGGCAATCCAAACAGTTGACTTTAATGTCCCCGGAGGCGGCGCGTCATCTCAGCAAGCTTCTGACGAGTTTGGGTATTTCTTCGGGTCAGGCGATTCAGAGTCTAGGGCAGACCTTTTCTGCCTCGATGCAGCCTTCTATGATGGCACTGTTACAAAGGCACAAGCCATTCAATCTGCCCAACAAATCCGCTTCATGGCTCACAATATCAAAGCCCAAGGAATTACAACCGGCCTGGAGGCCATCGTGGGAGGACCTATCTCTTGAAAAATCAAGTCACACATATCTCCGCTGGGTCAGTGTTGATGCCTCTTGCACTATCAATACCAGTAACCGCTAAGGTTTTGGTATTGGTCAGGGATGTCAACGGCGTAGACCGTACCTATGAGCGCGGCCTTGAACCGGCAGAGGCGTTGAAGATCGTTCAAGATTACGATAATCAAATGTCTTCGCATCCGACCGATTGGAACATCAATGCCAAGCCCATTGAGGCGGCCATTCCTCCACTGCAGCAAGTGTCTGCCCAGAATGCCGGTCAACCAATTCGCGCGGCACTGGTAGCAGACGCGGAGAACGACGATCTACAGGCGGTAGCGGACGATGATGCCACTGGTGAGTAATTATCATCCCAGCGGGCCAGCGTGGGCGCTAGCAACCCTCGTGGCCGCTTGCCTCCTGGCCGGTTGGGGATTAATGAAGTTTCAAGAATTCAAGGAAAAGCATAGCGGGTGGTAGCATGCAGTATTTACTTGCCGTCCTTACTGGATTAGTTTCTTGGTACTCATTACCTGGCTCAATAATGGCCGACCAGAAGCCCTTTCAACCATCGGCCAAGACCTGTGCAATGCTATACTTGCCGTTCGGCACAAAAGTACGCGTAGAAAATCTAGAAAACAATCGCGTAGCGTTTTGCGTGGTCACCGACAGGGGCCCGCATGAGCCGGGGAGAATCATAGATGTCACCCCCTTCGTGCGCGACCAATTAAAACTGACCAAGGATGGTGTCGCTCGAGTTAGCGTTTCCGTTTGTCGTCGGGAACCTGAGACTTCGGCCTGCAACGACCCAAGACATTGTGTCATAAATCACTTACCCGGCCCGGCAAGGACCGTCTGTTATTAAAGAGAGGGTATTATGAGATACCTTTTTGCTCTTTTGTTTCTTGCATCTTGTAGCGGAATCGGCAACAATCTGCCGCCTACGATGACGCCCAGTGACTCGGTCGGCGGTGGACTTGCGGCCAAGCCAGCGATCTTCCAGGGCGTAGACCCAAATGACACTCCAGGCGGGCCAATCCTCAAGAGCAATGGCATTGGTAGTCAGCTTGGGGCCGTCAACATTGACGATCAGTGGAAGACCAATCAGTTTTTTGTTTCCAGTCCACTGGGTTGCACGAAGCCGGACGGCGGGATTCTCAATGCCTCTTCGGTTACGGAGACATCGGTCGCAAGCGAGCCGTGTTCGTTTGTAGCCGGTGACGCAGTAGACCCCCGTTGGCAATGCCTCTTTTCGACCGAGCCTCTTGCCCTCGTTAAAGAGGGTGAGTTTGCTGTTTGTTCTGTCGTTGGAAGCCTGGCCCTTTGGAATCTCAAGGATGGCGCCCCGATGGAGCCCGACGACACCCCGGGTGGTCCCATCTTGTGACCCTTCCGGTAGAATTCGTAGACATCGCCACGGCTCGAGAGGTTTGCAAGGACATTAAGATAGACCAACCATACCGAGATCACAGATGGTATAATCCCATTTGTGTGGCGGTAGAGCGAATCCTTAAGTGTAAGGCAGTGATTGGCGTAGAATACCTACACCTTTCGCGCCCAGAAAATAATTGGCAGGCTCGAGTTGTTATGACGACCGAGATGCTTGCATTTATGGAAAGCTGGAAGAAAGATCATTGCTTTCCGAAGGATTTGGAGTTGTTGGGATTATGAGCCTCAAGACGTTTAAGACCCTGCAATGGGTTCAGCTGCTGACCTACATAGGCGGTGGCGGGTGCTTGGCTATCTTTGCCCTGGGAGGCCCCAAAGGTCTTCTAATTGGCGCGGCCGTCGCTGCTGCGGCAAAGGGCCTGACCCTCTTTCTTCCAGGCAAGCCACCGATTGCAATTCCCAAGGACACCCCCATCGTGGGGGCGGACGGGAAATTGACCGGCGCAGTGAATCTTTCTTCTACTTCTTCAATTTCGTCGTCACAAATAAAGGATTCTCAGCCCTCGCTAGCGAATGGGGCTTAAGAATAGAACACTAGTTAACTAGGAGATCAACAGTATGGCAGATATTCTGCAAGAGATCGAACAGGAGATTGAGCTTGAAGGCGCAAAGACGCTTTTAAATTATCTCCAAAACAACAAGGCTAAAATCCTCAGTGATGAGGCGGCCCTTGTTGCCGCTGGCGAGTCTGACGCTCAGGCTCTCGCAGCTAAGCTCGGCCCCTTGGCGGCCTCTATCGCTGAAATCGCCCTCGCGGCGCTCGGCGCAGATGCCCCCAAGATCGAAGGCGATGCCTTCCTCGAGCTTCAGGCCCTTCTGCAGTCCTTCATTAAGAAGGTTCAGGGTTAAATCCCGCTTGCGGAACAACCACTAGTGAAAAGCCCAGTTGCGATACATTTTGTGTCGTGGCTGGGCTTTTTCTCGTCCCTAGACTCATTTGGGCTGGTCGAGAGGGTGTGCCAGGTGAGTGAAAGGATTTAATGGATTACCGAATAGCGATCTTAGATATAGAAAATTTCCCGATCAAGGGATATGCATGGGAGGCCATGCAAAAGTATCCAGATCGCAGGAACCTAATTGCCGTAGATCAGCCGGGCTGCATAGCGTCTTTTGCCTTTAAGTGGGAGGGAGACAATGGAGACCCTAAGTGTTATTCTCTCCCAGACTTTAAAAAGACCTACGCCAATAATCCCTTTGACGACTCTAAACTTACCGAGAGAATGTATGACGTACTCGAGGAAGCCCACTTAGTCACCGGGCACAACATTGATCAGTTTGACGTTCGTAAGATGAACGCCAGCATGCTAATTAAGCATATTACTCCACCGGCTCCGAGGAAGTCATTCGACACACTTACGGAGATAAGGAAGCACTTCTATCTCCCGAGTTATAAACTAGACTACATCGCAGAGATTCTCGGGTGCCCATTTCGTAAACTAGAGCACGAAGGAATTGGTCTTTGGCTAAAGTGCTGGGCCGGAGACATGGAGGCCTGGGCTCGCTTCATAGAGTACAACAAACAAGACGTAAGGATTTCTCAGTGGGTTTATCATCGCGTTCGGGCCTGGTCGAGAAGCCATCCGAACATCACCCTCTTGGGAGACAAGGACAATCTTTGCCCTGTATGTGGATACAAGACCAGACACCTAAAGGGTAGCCCCGGTCTACTGAAGTCATTCGCTATCGAGCGCTATCGTTGCCTTCGCAAGAGTTGTGGCAAGACTTCATTTGGCCAACGCAGTAAATTGAATATAAAGGTTTTGTCCTCGTGAGAATCTTAGAACAACGTTGGGAATGGCTGGTCCATGCAAATGCTGGCGGAAAAGAATACTACATTATAGACGGAGCCCTTTATGAGTGTTTTTCTGAAGAAGATACCATGTCCATTCTTCTACGGTCAACCGAAGGAGTCTGGGAATCTGCTATGCCAACGCCCGAGTTGCGGTAAGCATTGGACTTTGCATTATGGACCCATTCCTGAAGGGAAAGGCAATGTAAGATAATGGCTGAAAATATACGGAGAGACAACCTCCTGGCAAACTTCGTCACCAAGCTAACGCAAGTGCGAGGCTCGTGCGGAGAGGATGATCGCAAGTTTCTAGCCGAGTTGGTTACATTGGTTCCAAGTGTGGCCTTCGAGAACATTGAGCCATTTGATCTTGTCGGGCTTATAGGATATATTGACGCAGACATAGCCGACGACTTCTTGTCGGAGGCGTGGGCTATGCACTACTCAACCGATAAGTCAATTCCGCTTCGCGTGTTGCTGTCTAGCCCCGGAGGAGAGGTTGACCCGGGCGCGGCCATAGCCTCTGCCCTCCAGGGGATACGCGATGCAGGTAGGCCGGTCCACGTTCATGTCGCCGGGTCGGCGATGTCTACTGCCTTTGATATTCTTCAGGTGGCCGACCACCGCTCGGCTGAGCCCACGGCGCTCCTTATGACTCACCACGAGAGTTGGAGCAAGGAGGGCGACGAAGATGCCGCCCAGAGGGTCAATGAGGGCAGAGCGGGAATTGCTCGAGCTAGGCTCGTCTTTGAGCAGTTAGGGCAGAGAACCGGCCTTCCGGCCTCATACTATCTGGACAAGATCAAGGGCGCCTCCGGGGCTTGGTATATTACGCCTTCTGAGGGCCTTAAGGGCGGTTTATTGGATGAGGTGGTGAATCACCCGCCCCATAAGCCCACACCGGCTCAGAACGGCAGGAAACCGGCAGGAAAGAGAACCAAGAAGGTCGAAGAAGTGAAGCCTGATGAATCTGCACAGCCTACTGACTGATCTGGCGTGGCCGGGGTCTTTATTGACCCTTTTCGGGGCCCACCTGGTATCAAAGAGGAACGACAATGGGTGGTTCATCTTTGTGGCGTCGGTCTTCTTCACCATGCCCCTTCAGGTCTACAATCAGGCATGGCCGCAGGTGGCCCTTTTGTGTGCCTTTCTGTGGATTGACGTTCGGGCCAGCTTAAGGGTGATGCGTGAACGGTCAGCCTAAATCGCACTCGGCCCTCGAGGCCTTTGCCAACGTGTTCGTTGGAATTTGGCTCAGCTACGGCATCTTGTTTCTGCAACCTTTACTTCGCAGGCATTTTGCGTTGTGGCTCACCAATCTAACCATTACCGCCATAATGACGGGTGTGAGCTTCGCCAGACAATATGCAGTGCGTCGCTCGTTTAACGCGAGGCAACATGCTGTCAGACAGTGAAATTCTAGAAGTAAGGCGGCACATTAAAGACGGCCTACGCATGCTCGAGGGCTTGAAAAACCATACCTTCACCGGTACGGGGGCAATTCCAGACATTGAAGAGCTTACCTTCGGCAGGGCATTAAAGGTTATTGATCAGTATTTTGAGGAGAAAGAATGAGTGACGAAATCGTAGTAGATCACCCTCCGCACTATCAACACGTTCCCAACATAGAATGCATAGATGTAATTGAGCACTTCCCGTTCAATCTCGCTGCGGCGATGAAACACATTTGGCGAGCGGGGAACAAGGAGGGGATGCCCTTCGAGGTAGACCTCGATAAGGCAATTTGGTATCTAAACAGAGAGAAGTTAAGACATTCCAATGAGGGAGACAAGTGAGCGATTTATACAAGGCCGTTGGTCCTGACGCAGAAATTGTTACGAACGATAACGGCTATAAAACCTCGAGGGTTCCGTTCCGGTGGAAGGTTGGGCCGCACCGGGCTATGCTGGCGGTTGCCAATATCACCTTCGAGGGCGCAAAGAATCATGGCGATGACAACTGGAAAAGGGGCAGCGTAGACGATCATATTGAGAAGTGTCTCACCCACCTCTTCGCCTATTGGGAGGGAGATCGCTCGGACGATCACTTGGGTCACGCCGCCTGGAGAGCCCTGGCCGCCAAGGAGATAGAGATAACCGCAGAGAGAGGTGGAGGTTCGCTTCAACCAGCGGTAGTTAAACTCTGTGGCCCGTAAACAGTACGAGGTTCCCAAAGAGGGAGATGAGTTTGCAGAGAGGCGAACCAAGGAGGCCCTTCAGAGACAAGAGGAGCGCGAACCATTAAGGTTGCCTAAGCCCAAGCCGGTTGAGCAAGTCAAGAGATGGGGGATTAAGCCAATAAAATGAGTTGCAGACATTGCGATGAATATGAGCGCCGCGTCCAGTTGGACAAGCATACAATCGTTCTTGTCGGGGACACCTGGCAAAAACACACTGAACGGTGCTCTAGGAGCCTTCGAGTCGTAAAGGCTGACCTCCGAGGTGATAAGTACATGGTTGCGTGGATTCCAGACAGGAACGACCCGCCCGACATTCTGCAACTATCTCCTAGAGAGTTTCACCCGTTTGAGGTAAATAGGCGTTGGTTCACTGATATTTGGTTGATCTTGAAGGATAGAAAGTGGAGATCGGTCGAAGAACATTACTTGCAACAATTTTTTGGCGTAGCGGAAATTGAAGTGCTTGGGGGTTGACGGGGGGACTCTCATGGGATACAATGAGCACATGGACTTAGATCAAGCAAAGGCAATGACAGAAATCAGCAACCCCCGCAAAGACCGGGCTTACCGCCTGGGATTTCAGGAGGGCTGCAATGACCCGATGGGCATGTTAGGCCCAGCCCGCAGGCGTGCAATCGAGTTGCACATCAGAACCTTTCCCTGGCACGGAGAGGGACACTCGGAATACGACTACTACGCTCGCGGATACCGAGAGGGCAGCGATGGCGAGCGAGCCCGGATTCAGAACAAGGGAGGCGGTCATGGCATTTAAAATCGGAGACATGGTTCGCTATCACCACGACAAAACCCTCCCCCAGTTTAACTTCGCCGTTCTGCCAAGCTGTGACGGCTTTATCGGGAAAATCATTGGGCACGGAGCAGGTCCAGGAGCGTTTTGGGTTCAGTTTCCCTCAATTAAGCAGGTGATTCACGAGAGCGCCCTTGAGAAACTGAAGCGCAAGACGTTTAAGCCATTGATTGAAAGGCGTCGTGCCAAAGTTGCAATCGCGCAAGCACTGCGCCGGTATTGCGACGATAAGGGTTACCCGCCTCCGGGGTTGGCCGAATGTATAACCTATGCCGACATGGTTTTGGCCCCAAGCGAGCCAGAATAAATGAAAATTCATGAATTTAGACTAGAGCCGTTCGAGATCGTTAAGATTCCGCTTAATTGGGACGCTCAGACAATTTCTGTCTTATCTAAAGACGGGTCAATCTGGTTGTACGCCAGGATTGAGAGCAATCAAAATCCTATTTTTGAACGATATTTTGCTTGCTTCCCAACGGGAGATTCAAGCGGCCTTCCCGGTCTAGTTGGCAGGCGCACTAAGGGGTCTTGCCTGGGAACGGTTAAACTTGGGAGTCTTGTCTTTCATGTCTATGAGGTAATGGCATAGTATGGCTCCCAGCTTTGAGGCAATGGAGGCCGCGCTCGAGAAGATAGTCGCCGGGCCAAACGAGATTCGGGAGTCCAGGATGGCCAACCCTCTCCGAGTAAACGGCCATTCGCACAGCGTGGGGGAACCGGCCTACTACAATCCCCCGGTATATTCGCCAGAAGATCGTTGCTGGTACATTCATCATGCAGATGGCTCTTTAGAGTATTCTAATCCACCCTGGCTGAATGACCTGCGGCAGATCGTTGAAGGCCACAATGGAGCGGTGTGAAATCTGCGGGCGAGAGACCGAAGATGTTGTATCTTGCGGAGTGTGTGGAGTGCTTGCTTGCCTAAATTGCTGGGAGAGCACTCCGGTTTGCCCAAAGTGCATAGGTTAACATGAAGTATATCAATATGCTATACATTCAACATGAAGCCCATTAAGTCCGACAAGCTCCCCAAGGGGCACGTAGAGATAGCCGGTAAATGCATTGATTGTAAAAGGCAATTCTCTGCATTTAGCCAAATCGGCGGGGAAATACCCTACCGATGCAGCAAATGCGCCGGAAAGGGGCTTGACAACAATCAGGCTGGCGTGGTAAAGTAGAGTCATGGAAAAGATTGATAAAGACTTGGTTAACGAGACTTTTAATGATTGGCTTCGTAATCTCAGAAAGGGGCACCCGGTGACCATCTACCCCGGGTGTTATACGCATCGGGCGCTTGAGCAAGTTTTCGAGGCCTATACTTGGGCCCGCCGGGCAGCTAGAGCATTGAGTGAAACCTAATGGAAACGGGAGAGATCGTAGCGATCAAGAGTCCTATGATGACCTCGAGCCTATTGTACTTCCCGGCTGGGGCAGTGCTAGAGATCGTGGGTAAGCGAGCTAACGGATTACTGGACCTTCGCGATGACGAGGGCGACGAGATAACCGGCGTTGACCCACAAAAGGTTGTCGAGGCGCGTATAGCGCAGAAGGGACTCTTTACCGCATGAGCCTAGACAGAAAAAGTAAAGCCGAAATAATAGCGCGCCTTGATGGACGCGTGTTTCGTGCGCCTGCGACGATAGAGCGGGAGTGGGAAGAGCCAGATTCGCTCAGCCACATGGTGCTCTTGCGATTCGACGAAATAGACCAGCTTGAATCCAAGAAGTCAAGACCCCCAAATACGAAGCGCAGCATGACGGATTAGATGGCTTCAGGGAACTCCTGGCAGCTTTTCCAGCGTGGGGCGATTGGCGACAGGTTCACCGATGAGCACCCCCACAACTAATAAGAAGGGACTCTTTACCGCATGAATAGACCCGGTTCAGAGAAAAACAACGGAAAGCCAGGCTTTGGACTATGCCCTCATTGTAAGGAGTGGCGCACGATTACCGATGGTCACGGCATCTGTCGCGTGTGCGAGGGCGTCGAGAAGCATGAGCTTTCGGAGTCACAGCAAGTGAGCACCCCCACAACCGCGCAAGCCCAAGCGATGACCGAGGCCCAACCGCTAACAGACAACTACCATGACCCCGACGACGATCTAACAGCCGAGGACTTCGAGAGGGCGGAAGAAGCCTGCGCATACATGGCAACGATAGACTCACTAGAAGCCACAATAGACGCCCAGGAAGCCTGCATAGCCGATCTTAAGACTTCGCTACGCCGTCAAATAGCACGAGCCGATGAGGCAGAAGTCCGCGGCCACCTCAAGGTAGCAACTGTTAGCGACCCTAAACTCCTTGAGATTGCCGACTTCATGGAGCGCGAGCGGAATGAGAGCAAAGCGACCATCCTTCAGCAGCAGAAGCAAATACAGAAGGCTATTGATTTTATAACCCAGGGAGGCCATATCGGCGCAGGCGAGGACCCCGTGGGATTCTTGGTCTGCTCCTACCAGGAACGAAACCTGGAGTATCAGCAGCAGCAGAAGTATATCGAGGCGCTAGAGAAGCGCACGGGCTGTAATCACGGTCCCGGATTGGGGGCGGAAATACATGGCTGCGGAGATAACTCGTTAGAGATATACGGAGTCATTACTCGCATTGGGAAGCGGTTGGGTGTAGTAGAATGACCGACGAGGCAAGAGCGCAAGCCCAAGTGATGACCGAGGCGATAGCTTTCGACATTAGGCTAGGATGCTATGACCCAGGGGTATGCCTTGGAGATTGTACGGCCTGCAAGCGCGCCGACTTCGTTGACCTTATGGAGTGCGAACGGAATAAGAGCGAAGTGACCCTTCTTGAGCAGCAGAAGCGTATCGAGGCCGCGCTAAAATACTGCGAAGAACACGCCGACGACTTTTCAACGGGGCATTTGCGAGGTTACGTTTCGGCTGGCGTAATCATAGACTTACTCACCAAGGAGGCAGCATGAGCGACGAGGCAAGAGCGGCTGCGCTGCTAGCCGCCAATTTACACGAAGCAGACCTTGAGCACAGCGACGAGTGCGATGACTTCAGATGCACCTGTCACCCGTGGCGAGTGGCTGTAAACGCTCTACTAAAGATTATTGAGGAGCAAGCCTCGCGCCCAGTGACAGACGCCGAGATAGAAGCCATTGTGTCGGCATACGATGAAGAAGCAACCTGCACCACGTTTCCCTGTAAGGATGGAATAGCTGCGGCCAGGGAGGCTGCCCGTAAAGTGCGGGAGGGGAAATGAGCGACTGGAGAATTGGTGAACCTGGGTGGATTTGGCGCATACCGCCTATGGAATTCTGGAAATTGGTGGATGATAGCAGAATACTAGAGGACAATCCATTGGGCTATCCTGGAGTAACCCTACTTAAGGGAAAGTGGGAGGCCCGTACCGGAGAGAAGAATCCCAAGTTTCTAGGGCGATTTGACGGTCAAAATGAGGCAATCCGGGCTCGCAAGGAGTGGGAAAAAAAAACTGGATTTAAGCCTAGGCCTGGCCTCAAAATGCGATCTAAGGGGGTCTCCTTCTTTAGGGGCAAATGGGCCGTCCAAGTAATGAGGAATCGTAAGCGAGTGTATTTGGGGAGGTTCGATACAGAGCTAGAGGGGGCGGCGGCTATAGAGAAATGGGATAGGGAGAATGCTCTCTGAAGAGAACGCCCAGGCGGTAGCCCTTCTCCTTCGGTCGGCGATCAAGCGACAAAGGGCCACTAAAGACAGGATAGCCAGCCTGGAGGGGGCCCTCCTGAAGTACCTGAAGGAGAAGAATAAGAGGTCAATGACCACAGACGGGTCAAGATTCACGATCACCCCGGGCTACAGGGCCATGTCGCCTGGCGAGAGAAAAAGGTGGAGACAGAGGGCCCCAGAAGTGGCCGTACCCCCTGGACAAATAAGAGAGAGGATTAAGGTTGACTTTCATGCGTGAATGCGGTAAGGTGAGGGCATGGCATTTTTAGACAACATCCCCAAAGAGCTTCCAAGTGCAACAGATCAATTTAAGAAGTGCGAGGCGTTGCTCTCTGAGGTTAGAGCCCTGGAAGAGGAGAGGGCGTGAAGCACATAGTAGTATTTGACTTAGATGGTACATTGGCAGAGGTTGCTCACCGCAGACATCTCGTAGAGAATAAGCAGTGGAGAGAGTTTTACGCGGCATGCATCTACGATACCCCCAATATCCCGGTGATCAGGACATTCCAAGCCCACCGGCAGTCTGGCGCAACCCTCTACATCGCCTCCGGTAGATCGGATGAGGTGAAGCGACAGACGGTCTCTTGGCTTCAAGAGCACGATTGTTACCCCGATTATCTCTACATGCGGAGAGCCTGCGACCACCAGCCAGACCATAAGCTCAAGCGGTCTTGGCTATACGATGGCTCGATTCCAAAGGAAGAAATTTTGTGCGTCTACGATGATCGCCAATCCATTGTGGACATGTGGCGGTCGGAGGGGCTGGCCTGTTTTCAGGTAGCGCCGGGTCAGTTTTAAAAAACGTTTACGTCAGGGCGCTTGATCTTCGAGTAACTAAACCTGGAGATCATTTCCTGGTAACGGGAGGAACGGCGCCCCACGTTGTCGAAGTGGTAAATGGTAAGTTAGTCTGCGATTGCATGGGGGCTAGAGGGGGAAGAAATCCCTGCTCCCATGCCGCAGCGGTTGAAATACAGCAATATCAAGAGAAGGAAAAACCAAGAAAAATGGGATTTGAAGTTAAAACCGGAGCGGAGCGCAAGAATGTCGTCCTGCTCCCGAAACAAAATAAGGCCAGCTATGCCGGGATTATGAGCGGCTGGTTTCAGTTTGAGTCCAAGTATGGAACTAGCTTGGGCATTAAAGCCCTGGTGACCCATCACGCCGGGACGAGCTATCAAAAACTCAATCAGATCACCGAAGCGGTCGCCTTTGTCTCACCCTCATGGTGGGTGAACGACAAGAAGGGCAAGCGCAGTCATTTGATTCAGTTGTGTCACGTTCTCACCGGCTCCTCATACGAGAGCCTGTTGGAGATTCCCAACGATAAACTAGCCGCCGCTGCGGAGAGTATGCTGAACGACGGAGTCGGGACCGGCCTCCTGTTTATTGGCTCGGTGCAGATGGTCAAGAAGGACGGAGAGCAGGAAGCTAAGAACACCATTGACAAGGATTCGTTCGAGTCCGCAGACCCGAAATTCTCGGCCATTGTCTCGGCCTTGTCGTCAAGACTGGTGATCAAGACCAGTGACGCCGGAGCCAATTATCTCGAGTCTCCGAAGCCCATCTACCAAGAAGACGAGCAAGGGGAAGAGTTGGAGTCAAGCGACACTGCTAGTGACGAGATTCCTACGGATGTTAGTGACGATGAGCTTCCTTTCTAAAGTTATGGACTTGTTTCAATGGGGGCGCTCAACGGCGCCCCATCAGGCCCACAGCGCAACGTCAAGGGACGCCGCCGTCTCAATCCTTCCCGAGGTCAAGACATTGCGCGGGAAGGTGCTCAAGGCTCTTTACTATCGAGGCGAAGAGGGGATGACCGACGAAGAGCTTCAGTTGGCCCTCGCGATGAATCCAAGCACCGAACGCCCTCGCCGAGTTGAGCTTTGTGAGCGGCTGCTTGTTTTTGAATCAAACGAAACTCGCAGGACTAAGTCTGGCAGAAGCGCCCGAGTTTGGGTGATTGGGTTTCAGGGCATCCAGGCCGTACAAGATGGTTGCAACGTATGAGTAGCACTAGCAAATACGAGCCCACCCAGGAAGAGATCAATCAGGCGATTGACGATGGCAACAAGGGGCAATTGGCTCGCTATCTCATTTCACTTGAGCAGTGCAAGCAGAAGGTCGGAGAAACCATTCCTCAGTTGACTGAAGCTTTCGGCAACGCCAAGCGCGATCTTGACGTAAAAAGGGCCGCCTACAAATACTTTAACGATACCATTAAGACCGTTCAGAGCGTTCTTAATTCAATGCCGAGGACATAATGGATAAAAATGAGCCACTGCTAAGGCTGGTTGACGGAAATATTCTCCGCTTTGAAGATAAAGTTTTTGGCGCTTGCGGTGGATGTGAAACCTACGGTTTCGGTGGAGAGCCAGATACCGATCTAATCGTTTATTACACAGATTGGCATACAGAAAAGTATTTTGAGTATGATGGAGTTAACGGTAGTAGGGCCTTGACATTTGTAATGAGAAACCT
>Ga0210388_10001743_pt1 | contig 17112 bp, 19 predicted proteins | sample IncBWC19OmetaG_FD_155485 | JGI IMG/M metagenome (GOLD analysis project Ga0210388, IMG submission 155485) | Forest soil microbial communities from Barre Woods Harvard Forest LTER site, Petersham, Massachusetts, United States - Inc-BW-C-19-O ... | reverse complement strand
CACGCATAAACTTATTAGCTGGTAACCTGCTCTCAAGTGCTTTAAGTGTATTATGCATAATAAATTGCTGGTCTTTGGTATGGACGGTAGCATAATCATCTAATGCCTCTATCCATAATATATCCTTAATAGGGACTTTATTGAGTACCGCATTCTTCTTAATAAAGAAAAAATCCTCATCAGTATTTATTTGCGGCTTGGAAAAAATCTTCACTTTAGACATAGCCGTTAAAAAACGAGGAAGTGTTATTGGTTTTATCAAGTAATCTATCACATTCTGGTCATACGCTTCAAGTGCATATTTTTTATGTGAAGTGGTCATTATTATCTGCGGTTTATATTTTAATACCTTAAGCATCTCCATGCCACTCATCTCAGGCATTTCCATATCAAGAAAAACCAAGTCTATACCACCATTGGTTAAAATATTTATAGCATCAATAGGGTTTGTGCAAACTGTAACCAGGTTCAAGTGCTCCACCTGTTTTACTAATTGCCTGAGAACCATTCTGGATATTTCGTCGTCGTCAACAATAATGCAATTCATCGGAGTATAATTGTATTAATTTGTTTTTTCTGTTCTATTTATAAGGGTCTAAGTAAAGTCAGTTTTATGATGGGTCTATAAGAAAGTCAGAATGTTTGCAGTCAAGATGTAATATAAGTTTATCAAGATAATCCATGGTGAGATTTACTTTTCCATTTTCCAGGCGCCACATATACTGCCTGTTCACATCTAATAGATATGCCAGTTCTTGTTGAGTAATTTTTTTTTCCTCTCTTCTCCTTTTGATCATTATTCCAATGATCTCTTTGGAAGTCCTCATGGTATCCATAGGAACGCAAAGAAAAAATATATATGGCAGGTGAGAGTAACCATAATGAGTTGACAATCTGCCGCTTTAAATAGCATCATAAAATAAGGCACTGGAAACTAGCTATAACCCGGAACCTGCGAGTGAGGAAAATCCTTATTTATTGGGATATAGAGATTAGATATTGCAAGTTAACCCTAATAATCGGATATAGCTACATAAACTACATTTCTTTGAACCCTATTTAGAATATCTTCCCTTCTTGCCACAGTTTTAGCCTTGTTCTTAACTAAGTTATATCTGCGTTCATCGCATATATACTTAAACTCACCGATTAAGCCGCTAAACTGAAATGATTTAGGCCAACCTTGTGCAAATTCAATTAAAGAAATTATATCCCTTACCCTTATCCCCCTAAGATTTATGGAAGATTTCACATATATAAAAAGACAACTTGAAGACGTAACTGATTTTATTGAAAACGCTCCAATGCCCTTGCATTGGGTAAATGGTAGTGGAATTATAATATGGGCCAACCAGGCGGAACTTGACTTATTAGGATACAAAAAGGAAGAATATATTAACAAGCACATAAGCAACTTTCATGCTGACAAACAGGTTATTGAGAATATTTTATCTCGCTTAATTAATAAAGAAGTTCTTATAAACCACCCCGCACTTCTTCAGTGTAAAGATGGAAGTACTAAACAAGTTTTGATAAGTACCAATGTGTTTTGGAAAGACAATGAATTTATTCACACCCGCTGTTTTACCCGTGATATTACAGAAATTACTGAGGCTGAACTTAAACGGCTTGAAGACGCAAAGGACAATGAAATAACAACAAAAAAGAATTTATTGGAAGAGAGCATGCTCTTAAATAAGATGGTACATGAAGTTAAGGATTATGCTATACTGTTATTACGTAAAGACGGCACCATACGTTCCTGGAACCAGGGCGCTGAGCGTATTAAAGGATATACTGAACAAGAAATTATTGGCCAGAATTTCAACATCTTTTACCTGCCACAGGATAGGCAAAACGGTTTACCCGAAAAACTTTTGGCTGAAGCAGCAGAGAATGGAAGAGCGGTACATGAAGGGCTCCGCCTCAGAAAAAATGGGACAACCTTTCTTGGCAGTATTGTAATCACTGCATTACATGATGATAATAACAAGGTAATAGGGTTTACTAAAGTAACCAGCGATCTTACAGAAAGGAAAAACATACGTGATCTTTTAAAACAAGAAGTTTAGAGCAATTCGCCCTCACCACCCGTGTAAAGTATTTTACAGAAAATATCCTGTTGTTTACCACCTTGCTGGTTTTGTTTATCGATTATACACTTTTGAACATCCCAGCCTATATAGTTTAGTGCTTCATAATTAAAAACTAAAATATTTTATGAATAAAATAACCCTAACATCCTTTATTGCCGCTACCATATTGGCATCTTGTCATAATAATCAATCGCAAGACAATTCAAATACTATGACTACCCAAACCCAGGTAAGTGCAGATACTGCTAACAAGGCTGATGATAGAAAGTTTCTTAGCAAAGTGGCACTAATTAATCTTGAAGAGATTAAACTTGGGCAATTGGCACAAGAAAAGGGTACGACGCAAGACATTAAAGATTTGGGGAAAATGATGATAGATGAGCATACCCAGGCTCAAAATGATCTGGTGCAATTAGCACAAAAGAAGTCTATTACAGTACCAACTTCACCAGATGCCAATGCACAAGATGATTATAATGATCTGGATAAAAAGTCGGGAGTTGATTTTGATAAAAAGTATTGCAGTATGATGGTTAGTGGCCATAAAGATGCTATCTCAATGTTTGAAAAAGATTCTGCAAAAGAGACCGACAGCGATATAAGGCAAATGGCGATAGCCACTCTGCCTACCTTGCGTAAGCATCTTAGCCATGCTACTATGTGCAAGGATAATAGTAAATAAAAACTAACAAGTATCATAATATAAGAAAGGAAGGTTTTTACCTTCCTTTCTAGTTTATCTATTTACTCTCAAGACTTTATCGCTTCCTTTTCAATAAGGCTAGTAGTCTCCACTTCGCTCCAGCTATCTACCTTAAATTTTATTATTGAGACTGAGGATTTAGGCAGCCAATATGTATGCCCAGTTAATGATGCATATAATCTAGCCAGTGATGGATTATGACCTACCAGCATAATTGAATTAATATCGTCGCTTTGCTTTCTCAAGAAAGCTATCATACTCTTCGAGTTTCCGTCATATAGTAATGGATTTATTAAAACACCTTCAAACGGATAACCAATATCATGGGCAAATAACAAAGCTGTATTTATGGCTCTGAAAGCCGGGCTTGATATTATTTTATCAGGATATATCCGCTTATTCTTTATAGCTTCGAATACTTTATGAGATGCCTTTATACCCTTACTTGATAAAGGCCGTTCCCAGTCTTTCACACTATACAAGCTTTGCGCAGAATGCGCATGCCGCAGGAGATATATAGTCTTCATTTGAAAAAATGATTCTATCGGTTTCTACTTAGATTCTTCCTTTTTCTTTTCTTTTTCCTTTTCTTTCTTTTTAAGATAACCTCTTAATAAAAAACTATTGCCGGCTGCATCCATATTCTGTTTGAATCCCTGGGCGCCTTGTTTTACATTAACTATTGCTGAACCCAGGTTATGTGCAAAAACGCTGTCAGTAAAAAGCATACCAATAGTGCCTTTACCCGTTCGAATATTCTTCATTATAGTAGCAAGGTCGCCTGTAATACTTGAAAGATTATCACCTGTTGCCTTAAGTTTAAACATTAATGCATCCATATCAATAGGTGCTATGCTTCCTATTGCATCATTATTGCTTATTTCGTCATTACTGGCAGCACCAGGAACAATGATTATGATCTTATTACCCATTAGGCCATCGGAGCCAATACTAGCCTTCGCATCTTTTTTAATAAATCTTCTTGATCGGTCGTCTATTTGCATATCTACTTTTACACTGGTATCATTGGTTTGAACTATATTATCCACTATTCCTATATCGATACCGGCGTACCTGACATTGTTACCAGGCTGAAGTCCATTTACATTTCGAAACACAGTAGTTATATGCGATGTCTCCCTGAATATCTGTTGGCGTTCACCAACATAATATATTCCTATTATAAACAATATTAATGCGGCTGCTACAAATAACCCTAGGCCTATTTTATTACTGGTGTGTTTTTTCATTTTGCTCTATTATATATACTTATTCAAAAAAAGCTTTTACATCTTTATTCTCCGATTTGGATAGCTCATTAAATGTTCCTTCGGCCACAAACTCTCCGTTAATTATTACCATTAACCTATTTGAGGATATCCTGGCACATTCTATGTCGTGTGTAATTATTATTGAAGATGCATTGTATTTTTTCTGAACATCTAAAATCAAATGGCTTATTTCTTTCGATGTTATTGGATCAAGGCCTGTAGTAGGTTCATCATAAAATATAATTTCAGGCTTCAGCATAAGCGAACGAGCTAACCCTATTCTTTTTCTCATTCCACCTGATAGATCGGATGGCATTTTGTCTATGGCGCTTTTAAGATCCACATTCTGCAATGCTTCCTCAACCAGGGTATCTATTTCATCTCTTGACTTTCCTTTTAAATCACGTAAAGGAAATTCAAGATTCTCCCTTACTGTAAGTGAGTCATATAATGCTGCTCCCTGAAACACAAAACCAACTTTCTTTCTTACCTCATTAAGTTCATTCTCGTTTATTTCAGTAATATCCTTATCGAATACGGTAATCTTACCTTCATCAGCTTCCAATAATCCTACAATGCATTTAATCAATACTGATTTACCGCATCCTGACTTACCGAATATTGCCAAATTCTCTCCTTTCTGCAATTGAAGATTAACATCCTGCAACACCCGGTTAGTGCCAAAAGCTTTTTTTAAATGCTCAATATTTATAACAGCGTCCTTCATCATTATGTAATTAGACTTGCTATTTGAACTGCTATCATATCTATAATAAATACAAGGAATGAACCATATACAACAGCTGAATTAGCGGCCTTCCCAACACTTTCGGTTCCTTTGCCAGCGTTATATCCCATATAGCAACTTACAAGGCCTATTGCGAAACCAAAAAAGAAAGTTTTAATAAAGGCAGGAAAAACATCAGAGAAATTTATCTCCTTAAAAACCTGAAGAAAAAACAAACGGATACTAACATTATCTTTAAGGTTTACTGCGAAGTATGAGCCATATAATGAAACTGTATCGGCAAATACAACTAGCAAGGGAAGCATTAATGTACTAGCAAGTATCCTGGTAACAACAATATATTTAAAAGGGTTTATCCCTGACACTTCCATGGCATCTATCTGCTCCGTAATTTTCATAGAAGCTAATTCAGCCCCGATACCAGAGCCCACCTTCCCTGCAAATATTAATGCAGTAATTGAGGGGCCTATTTCCCTTACAATTGATATAGCAACCATAGCCGGTAACCATGATTGCGCCCCGAACTGAGCTAATGCAGGCCTTGATTGAATTGTAAGTACAACACCCATGATTATAGCTGTACTTGCAATAAGTAAAAAAGACTTGTTTCCTACCAAGTACGACTGTTTTGCAAACTCACTAAATTCATAGGGCGGTTTAAAAACCTCCTTAAAGAAGCGAAGACAAAACCTAGTTAAATTCGACATTTCAAGGAGAAATCCTTTAAAGATTTCTCCTGTTTTAACTATTCGCTTTTCAACTTTTAGTGTAATATTCCAGCTCATTGCGTTTGGATATTATACCGGTGAATCGCCCTTGATAACTCGGATCAAGATTGCAATAATTGCAAGAACCAGCAAAATATGTATCAAGCCGCCGGCGTTATAACCTACAAAACCAATTAGCCAAGCAATAATTAATATTACGGCTATTATGTACAGTAATCGTCCCATGATATGTTTGTTTAAGGTTGTTTGTACTTTTTCTTCCTGGATGTAAAATTATCTCCATGGGGTGCTATTTCCTGCTTTTTTCGTTAAATGAGATAATCTTAAAGGCAGAGCAAGTACTAATTGAAGCTCAATTGCTTTTGACCTCTATTACCATTCCTTCTATTATACAGAATTCTAGAATTATGTGTAATAATATACCTCTAGGTTGAACCATTGTATTTTACTATTTATCGAAAATTTGAACCGTCCATATACATAGCACAATAAATTGCATCACTTGACTTTAACGAAAGAAATGAAAACTGCCATTATTCCCATAAATTTCTCTGCGGCCTCTGAAAATGCAGCCAGATATGTGTTTGAACTGGCTCAGTATGAAAAGGAAATAAAGCTATTACTCTTTCATACATTTCTAATTCAACCCGCTATAGCTGACCCGCCAACTATAACCGTAAATATTAATGAACTTGATTTAGGAAAAGAGAGAGCTCAACTTTTGAAGGAATTTAATGACACGCTTAAACAGACATATGGAAATACCGAAACAGAATTAGTAGTTAAACAAGGTTCATTTCTTAATGAGGTGGTAGAATTAATCAAATCACGCAGCATTGACCTGATTGTAATAGGGGTTAATAGTAATGATAATATCAAAGAATTTCAAGGTAATAAGGCTATTTCCATTATTAAAGCTTCTAAGATACCTGTGCTTATAGTTCCAAGGAACACTAAATTTAGGAAGCCTAAAAAAATTGCATTGGCGGTTGATCACACAACTACATTAGATGAGACAGTCATCAAGCAAATAAAAGATTGGGTTAAGCTATTCCAGTCCAAGCTTCTGATTTTTGATGTACTAAAAAAAACAGAACAAATTTCATCTGAAAAATTAGCTATAGAAATCACCATTGAAGACTCATTCGAGGAAATTGATTATGCTTCCCATTTCCCCACTGGCGATGATCTATACCAGGAAATAAACAGCTTTATTACAAAAAGCAATTCAGATATGCTGATAATGAGCAAACATCATCATATGTTCTTACAAGATGCATTTCACCACAGCAAAACAAAGAAAATGACCTTTCAAACCCAAGTACCCCTTCTTATTCTGCCCGAATAAGCTCAGTCAATAGGCAGGGATTTCACCAATTGAATTCTAAAGAATATGAACCTTAAGTATTTAATGAATAGCATTCAATATTTTATAATTTACCTGGTTATTATTTCATATGCAGAATGCAGCAATCAAAGTAAAAACCCAGATATACGTCCAGATAGAATTGATACCCCTACAACATTAAATAGTACAGATAGCAAATTTATAGTTGATGCGGCTGAGTTAAGCCTGGAAGGCATAGATATGGGTAAATTAGCCCAAATTAATTCTGACAATCAAAACATTAAAGATTTAGGCCGAGAATTAGTTATTGATTATAGAAAAATATTAAATCAGCTAAAGGTTATAGGAATTCACAAAACAATTAGTTTACCAGATGAAATGAATTCAACCGGAAGAGATTCTTATGAGAAACTGATGGTAAAAAAAGGCAATGAATTTGACAACCAATTCTCTTCTGTGATAATAAGTATTGATACAAGCACCATTCACTTATTCGAACAAGAAGCTACATATGCACAGGATACTGAAGTAAAAGAATGCTCAGTTTCTTCGCTTGCAATAATTAAAGGCAGCCTTTTAAATATTAGATCTTATAACGACACACTACATAAAGTTGCAATACAATGATGTTTGGAAAAGCATGGAATATGGTTAAAAAAAAGACAGGTGAATGGAAAAAGCTATTTAAGGCAACTTATAAAAAATGGGTTAAAGATGATCCATTCCGGCAAAGTGCTGTAATAGCCTATTATGCCATCTTTTCAATACCTGCCTTGCTCATCATAGTTATTGATGTAGCGGGGGCTGTGTTTGGAAAAGCTGCAATAAGTGGGAAACTAGCTTCCACTCTTATTCAATTACTCGGTCAGGATGCGGCGACCCAGGTACAAGACACAATTATTAAGGCTAGCGTCGACGGGCACTCACTCCCTGCTACCCTTATTGGAATTGCAACAACAATGGCAGGCGCATTAGGAGTATTTACTGAACTTCAAAACTCATTTAATTATATATGGGAAGTGAAGCCAAAGGCTGACGTAAAATTCTTAGAAGTGTTGAAGGATAAATTATTTTCATTTGGCTTGTTGTTGTCTATAAGCTTCTTACTGCTCATTTCATTAGTTTTTACTGCTGCAATCTCAGCGTTAAGTGAATGGATAAGCGCACACGCCACAATTTTCGCAACTATATCACTAACCCTTTTCGATATAATAATTTCTTATTTGGTAATTGCATTATTATTCGCGCTTATGTTCCGCATATTACCCTCAGCTAAAATCAGGTGGAAGTATGCATGGGCTGGCGCAAAACTTACTTCTGCCTTATTTATAATAGGGAAGTATGCCCTGGGTTTCTATTTCGGAAAATTTCATCCCGCTTCAGCTTATGGAACTGCCGGTTCAATTGTACTTATCCTACTATGGGTTTCATATTCCTGCATGATAGTTTTCTTTGGAGCTGAATTTACCAAACAATACTCCAAAAAAGACCTGGGTCGTATCATACCAAAAAAGATTGCGGAAAATACCTCTACCCAACTTACCAGTGCAGTTTCACCCAAACATTAGACCTCAATTACTTTTTACCCATATGCGCAACATCAGTAATATGTAATGTACTATCTAATGTAGGTGTAAGAGCCTGAATAAATGCATTACGCAATACACCACCAATCGCAGCCCATTTATCAGTTATAGGGCTACTGAACTGACCTGATATTGGAATTCTAGTCGCAAATTGATCGTTGTGTTTTCTGTTTGAAAATATGTCTGTTATGAATTGGGCACCATTAGCTATAAGCCAATGCCATATATTCTTGTTTTCTTTAATATTAGTCTCTATATCTATATGATGGAATATTGGTTTAGAATAGCCCACGAAGTGGCCTTCTTTTGAAGCAATTTCAGTATACAATTGAAAAATTCCGCCTATTAGCTTAAACTTTAAATAGGCCAATGTAAAATCATTCAATGCAGCCAATTGAACCCCATTCATTTCTTCTTTCAATTCAAACGTAGGATTAGGGTTTAAAGGATCAAGAGCCACGTCAAGGCTTAATTGTCCTGTTTTAAATACCTTAGCTGATGCCTTTATAGTTGATGGAAGTACTTTATCCTTATCTACCTTATTTCTAAGATTAGTAGCTGATGCTTCTATACTGCTAACATAAATATTCACCTGTGGTGTACTATGAAAATCCATATAATGTATCTCCCCATCTACAATATCAACCCTGTTAATTTCAAGTGGCATTAAGTTTCTTACTACTTGTATCCAGCTACTATCAATACCTGATTGTGATTCTGCTTCAGTAGGACCAGATACAAAATTCACATGAGGATCGTAGAATTTTATTTTTCCTACAATAGAACCGTGGAACAATGCCGCCCATTCAACCGAAAGGTCAATGTTATTGGCAGAGAAGAATGGAACCGGTACTTTGCCGGAAAGCTTATCGAGGCTTACCCCTTTAATTTGATATGCTCCTCGCCAAAGGCTTATACCTATCTTATCAATATGTCCGCTATACCCGGGAATAGAGTTCAACTCCTTATTAACATAATGCAACACTATTGTGGGCAAATAAATTCGAAATGCTATAAGTAGTATAAGTAGTACCAGCAAAATACGCATAAATATTACTCTTCTTGGGCGCTTGGGGTCGGCTTTTCCTTTCATTGTTAGTTAAATATGGAGCTAAACTTATGCGCACAATACCACTGCCTGTCAACAATTTCGACCAATTATAAATTCCAATAAGCAAATTGTAAAATACTGGCGGTTAAGAGAATAACGCTTATCTGGGATTCATTTTCGCATATGATAGATAAGCGTAAATACGGTATCCCATTGACCTATCTCTTTTTGTGCACCTGCCAGTCGTTATTATGCAGTTCACCGAATATTCAAACCTGTAGGGTACCCCAGGGGCTAGTTTTACACCGTAAAGAGAAAGAAAGTATTCTTTAAATATAAAAGCTAAAATAAATAAACGGTAATTCCTTACTTAAATTATAAACCTTCAAAAATAAATACATTATGATTTTATACATTAAAAACATGGTTTCTCACAGTTGTATTTTAGTTGTGAAAGGCGAATTAGAAAAGCTTGGAATAGCTTATACCAGTGTAAAACTAGGAGAAATTGAAGTTGCTGACAATTTGGAATTTGGTGCATGCCAGAAAATAGCTGATAGCATGCAGCAGCTCGGATTTGGATTATTATTAAGCAGAAAGCAAATACTGCTTGAAAAGATCAAAACTATAATCATCGAACTTGTTCATCATTCTGAAGATGATTTAAAATTCCGCTATTCTGATCATATCAGTTCAAAACTGAATCATCATTACAAATACCTGAGCACTTTATTTTCGAAAGAGATGGGGCTAACTATTGAAGAATATATTATTGCACAGAAAATAGAGCGTGTTAAGGAATTAATGGCTTATGAGGATTTAAATTTAACTGAAATAGCGTTTAAAGCTCATTATAGCAGCGCTTCACATCTGTCAAAACAATTCAAGAAGATTACCGGTGTATCCCCATCAGATTATAAAAAACTTAATATGTTATCACTTACTCCTATTGAAGAAGTAGGCATAGCAGTTTAATTACACTAAACGTCCAATAACCAAATCTTAAAAACATGAATATGAAAACCATGAAAGAAGAAAAAGGCCAAAATAGTGCCAGATCAATCCAGGAAAAAAGAAACAAGAAGGTTTCAACTCAAAAATCAGCCCCTTCAACAAAAGGTGGTAAAAGCAAAATATCAAAAGAATACGATCGTGCCGAAATGGAACCGGTTGATTCAATCTACAGCTCTGATAATGGCGGTACCAGCCAATCAAAAAAATCAGGCAAGGGAAGTAAAAAAGGCCAAATAGCAGAATAATAAACAATAACTATAAAAACCAATAGTCATGAGAAGCATACTTTATCCAATAGCAGTAATATTAGTTATTTTCTGGGCTCTTGGTTTCTTCGTGTACAGTGCTGGAGCAATAATCCATTTATTACTGGTACTTGCAGTTATATCGTTTCTGTTCAGAGTTATTATGGGCCCAAATAAAGTTTAATTATTAATCATTAAAAATTTAAATTATGAGTGCTAAGAATGTATTAGTTGGAGCATTAGCAGGTTTAGCTGCAGGTGTAGCGTTAGGAGTTTTATTTGCACCTGATAAAGGTGAAAGAACACGTAAAAAACTCGCAAAAAAGAAAGATGACTTTATTGATGAGTTGACTGACAAGTTCAATGATTTTAAAGAATCCATTGAAGAACTTCAAAGCGAAGTTACCGATGAAGCTAAAACCATGATAAAAAAGGGCAAAATTAAAGCCGAAAAGTTAATGGATAATATGACTTCATAAACCCTATAATATACAAGCCATGGAAATCACCGCGGATAAAAATTCAGTTGAGTCAATTATTAAAAAGGCAGAGGAATATGGCAGTATACAGGGTAATTTAATTAAATATAAGGCCATATACAAAGTTTCAGAGGCAGCATCGGAACTACTTTCCTATGCTGTAATAGCAGCTCTTTTCATTCCATTCTTCGCATTACTTAACCTTGGAATTTGTATATGGCTGGGTGATAAAATAAATAATATGCCTGGAGCATTCTTTATAATGTCAGGGTTCTACCTAATTGTTGCTCTCGTTCTGGCCTTCACCCGCAAGAAATGGATCAGATCTGCCTTAGAAAATTCAATCATTAATCACTCTTTAAAATGAAACCTATGCAAGCTATTAAAAATAGAGAGGATTTAGAAATGGTCATTTGTGAATTAGAAGTAAAGGCTGAAATTCAGAAAAAAGAGCTAATGGAAGCCATACACAATAATTTGGAGAGCTTAAAACCACTTTCCATTATAAAGAAGACCATGAAGAATGTAATTACTGTACCAAAAAAGAAAGACGATCCCTTACTTAAGGCTTTAGGGTTTGGCGCCGGATTAGTGCTAAACAAGTTATTATCGAAAATGCAGAATGGGTTCTTAAAAAATGTCCTGGAAAACATAATTCCGGAAGACCAAGAGTCGATGTATGAGACAGTATATGAGGAAGAAAATGTTTAATTGAACATGACATTAAATGATTCATCAGTTATCAAAGTCACCTTTCTACGTCAGAACAACCGTATTCTTGGTGGGTGTATATATATTTATGTCCATACTTTATATTGGCCAAGAAATACTCATACCAATCACCTTTTCGGGCATAATATCCATTTTATTATCTCCTGCAGTTAATTTCCTTGAGAAAAAGAAATTTGGCAAAGTAGGTTCTATTATAGTCCCGCTTATTATTGTTATTGCAATTACAATTTGTCTGTTTGCCATTCTCTTATCCGAGGGCGGCCTTTTCAATAAGGCGATGCCTATGCTTCAAAATAAATTCCACCAGGCAATTGATCAAGGGGTTCCCTGGTTATCATCACATTCAAATATTAGCGAGCAGCAAATACAGGCTGCCATTACCAATATAAAATCAGATATACTGAACAGTACTAGCCATATTGTACGCCAGTTATTGTACATGGCAACTAATGCCTTTATGATATCATTACTTATTCCTATTTATGTATTTATGATGCTGTATTACCGGTTGCTATTATTAGAATTCATCAGGCAATTCTTTGATGTAAAAGATCATGCCCGTGTTGGTGAAATCATAATAGAAACAAAATCTATAATCAAGCATTATCTAATGGGACTACTTATTGAAACTATTATAATAACTATACTTTACACATTGGGATTATGGGCATTCGGATTCAAATATGCCCTACTACTTGGCGTTATCGGAGCCCTCATAAATGTCATTCCATATATAGGCGGTTTAATATCAGTTGCCCTATATGCATTATTAGCCTTTCTGGTAAAAGAGTCCTTATCATATTGTATTTTAATACTCGGTATATATTCAATTATTCAATTTATTGATAAGCACTACATAATTCCCGGCTTGGTTGCCTCTAAGGTTAATGTGAATGCACTACTGGCCGTTATAATGATACTGGTTGGAGGAGCACTCTGGGGCTTTTCAGGGATGTTTCTTTCTATTCCATTTACCGGAATAATGAAAGTTATATTCGACCGTGTAAATATGATGAAGCCATGGGGTGTATTACTGGGTGACGACGTACCTGAACATGTTAAATTCAAACTTGTACCCAAAGAAAAACATGTAAAGAAAAAGCAAAGTGGAGTTTCTTTTCTAACAAAAAAAACGGAGCACACCTCTTAATAGAATAAGAGGTTTAACCCCACCACTTAAAGGGCTGCCCCGTTTATATCTATAATTAATAAAACAACTTTAATCCAAAAGTAATGGAGGCAATAACTCCCTTATTAAATAATCGATGAACCATAGAAAAAGCTCGGTGGATTATTATTTTGAAATAATATAACTTATTAGGAAGGATAGCTTTTCCAAAAACAAGAAAATAATAAATTAAACTATCTATAAATAAGATTGAACCTTTAAAAGTATTCCTCTCATCGAAATTGGATAACATATACGCAAATCTACCAATAGTTTTACCGCATAATATCAAACAATACAAATGAAAACACTAGTATATTTTACATTGACACTTCTTGTAATAGAAGGTTGCAACAACAAACAGGAACAACAAATAAAATCCTTAAGCTCACAAGATTCTACCTTAATGCGTGAATCGGGAAAGAAAGATTCAACTATTACTGCTTATGTAAAGTCAATGAACGATATACAAGACAATCTTGATAGTATTAAAACAGCAGAAAAAATGCTGTCGGTAAATGCATCCGGTGTTGAACACAAAGGAACTGCTGTTGATGATATTAAAATGATAAATGCGCAATTGTTGAAATACCATAGGGAGATATATAGCCTTGAAAAGAAAGTAAGGGCCTTAGATAGTCAAAACAAAGAGATACAAAGAATGGAACAACACCTTACTGAAGAGCTTGCAGAAAAAGATTCAGGAATAGCAATGCTGCAAAAGAGATTAGCGGGAACGAATGATTCGCTTAAAACTGTTATACAGCAATTTAATGATAGTATGGTGGTTATTAATGCCCAAAAAGGAGTTATTACCAATATGACAACCCAAATGCATACTGTTTACTATGCAGTAGGTACAATTAAGGAATTTAAAAAGAATGGAGTTATTACCCGGGAAGGCGGTTTTATTGGAATAGGTAGAGGAACTGAAGTGAAACAGAATTTTAACACAAGCTATTTCATAAAAGAGGATATGACGAAATTAAACACCATACCACTTAATAGCAGATTCGACAAAATAGTCACAGTTCATCCTCCAGATTCATATACGGTAACACACAATTACACCTCCGATTCATTAATTATAAAAGACCCTAACGCTTTCTGGAGCGCATCGAAATACTTGGTTGTGGTTGTTAAATAAAGCCCTCTCCCCTACGTCAGCATTATACCCCTCCTTCTTAATTATGACGAATGTGGGGGAGGCTTTTTAGCCTTCAACATAAATAAAATTAAACTTAGAAATTTACTGGCTTACTTAGCTTTAATACTTAGCTAAACAGCTTCCGATATTGTAAAATAGAATGTGCTGCCCTTTTCCGGAACAGATTCTACCCAGATTTTACCCTTATGCCGTTCTACTATCTTCTTACAAATAGCCAGCCCTATTCCTACACCCATATATTCCCCTATCGGGTGTAAGCGCTTAAATATCTCAAATATCCTTTCTTTATATTCTTGCTCAATACCAATACCATTATCAGCGATTGAGAAAAGATGATAGCCTTCTATTTTTTTATAAGCAATGCTTACCTGGGGTTCTTTATTGCCTTTGAATTTAATAGCATTACTTACCAGGTTTTGAAACAATTGCTGAATCTGCATATAGCTTGCGGTAATTTGCGGTAAAGTACCTGCTTGAACAACAGCCTTATTTTCACTGATACTAGTATTCAAATTAGCCAGAACCTCTTTTACAACATCATTACAATTTACTTGGGTAAAAGGCTTTTCCTCCCTGTCGGCACGTGAATATTCCAATAGACCATTAATAAGGTCGCGCATTCTATAGCTTGCCCCTACTACAAAATCCATATATTTTTCTACATCCTGGGCATCGTCATTTATTTTTCTTTGAATAAGCTCTATATAACTTATAATTGTACGTAATGGCTCCTGCATATCGTGAGAGGCAACGTATGCAAACTTCTCGAGGTCTTTGTTACTTCTAATTAATTCTTCGCTGCGCTTTTCTAATTCCATATTAAGAGTAGACAAGCTTTGCTTCTGGGCCAATAACTCTTGTGATTTTCGGTATAATTCAGCAAACACAGCCACCTTCGCTTTTATAATTTCAGGCACCACTGGTTTTATCATAAAATCTACAGCCCCGGCCTGGTAACCTTTAAATACGTTATTGGGTCTGTCGATATTTGCCGTCAGGAAAATAATGGGAATGTGCCTCAGTTTTTCACTCTCTCGTATAAGCTGTGCTGTTTCAAGTCCATCCAACATTGGCATTTGCACATCTATCAATATTATTGCAAAGTCCTGTTCCTTCAATAATATACGCAACGCGTCACGCCCCGAAGTAGCCTTTTCGAACTTATAATTTGGAGTTGACAGAATAACCTCCAGCGAAAGTATATCCTCCTTCCTGTCATCTACCAGTAGTATTTTAATATCTTGTTCTACACTCATACTTATGTCCACACATCATCAATATTTACTCACATAAATTACTTTGCCCACACACGCATTAGCGTTACTAATTGTTCAACGTTAACCGGTTTTGTAATATAATCCGATGCGCCAGATTCAATACATTTTTGCCTATCTCCTTTCATAGCTTTTGCAGTAACGGCAATTATAACCATATCCTCATTCGTTTTGTCTTTTCTTATCTGCTTCATCGTTTCATAGCCATCCATTTCAGGCATCATTATATCCATAAGTATTATGTCCATATCCTTATGCTTCTTCAATAACGCTATTGCTTCCTGCCCACTCTCAGCATTAAGAATATTTATCTTATACTTTTCAAGGGCTGTAGTCAAAGCAAATAAGTTACGCACGTCATCATCCACAATTAATACTTTCTTACCCTTCAATACATCTTCCGAATTCCTGTAATAATCGATTGCCTGCCTGGTTAATTCAGGCATATTTTTGTATGGCCTGTGAAGATAAAGTGCTGTTTGATCTGCCAATTGTTCTAAAGAATATTTCTCTTTCGATAAAACTGATTTAGCAAACCTTTTCACTTGAGTCTCTTCCTTTTTAGTCAGGTTTTTAGAATGCCTGATAAGCACCGGTGTTGGTGAAATATTAGAATCTGAATCAAGCATCTTTATAAGACCCAGACCCGAAGGATCAGATAAGGCACCATCTGTTACAAGGCAGTCAAACCTATTCTCATTCATTAGCGACAAGGCTTCTTTTGAAGACTTAACCGTAACAATATTTACATCATCACCTTTTATTAGATCTTTAATTGCGAGTGAATCCTGTTCGTTTTCCTCTATTATAAGCATATCCTTAACTTTTTTGGTACTTAAATAAGTAATATCCTCAAACAGATTCTTCAATGCATTTTCCTTCAGAGGCTTCTGCAAGCAATTTCTTGCACCACGTTTCAACCCCACATTTTTATCTTCTTCACCAGATATAATGTATACCGGAATATGCCTGTACATTAAATCATTTTTCAACCTATCCAACACTTTCCATCCGTTCATATCTGGCATATTAATATCCAGCGATATTGCAGTAGGAGTATATTGTCCCAGATAGTCAAGTACTTCGTTGCACTTAGTAACAAGTATCAACTTGATACCATACTCGTGAACTTTATCTAACATAATCTTCGCAAACCTCAAATCGTCTTCAACCATCATGAGAACCTTATCATCGAGAGTGATATTCGACCTGTCATCACCTATTTCATCCACCATAAACGTAACTTCTCCGGTTGCTTCTGCAATAGCTGATAACTGCTTTTGCTTGTCTAATTCATTTGCCTTTTCCTGCATCCGCTTATTTTCAATAAACTGAGGAGAAATACTGATTGGCAGGAATAATGTAAACTTACTTCCTTCACCCAATTCACTTTCCAGTTCTATTATTCCACCTAATAAGTCTGACAACCCGCGGCTAATAGATAAGCCTAATCCTGTTCCTCCGTACTTTCTACTGGTAGAGCCTTCTGCTTGCTGAAACG
>Ga0210388_10001742_pt1 | contig 17112 bp, 4 predicted proteins | sample IncBWC19OmetaG_FD_155485 | JGI IMG/M metagenome (GOLD analysis project Ga0210388, IMG submission 155485) | Forest soil microbial communities from Barre Woods Harvard Forest LTER site, Petersham, Massachusetts, United States - Inc-BW-C-19-O ... | reverse complement strand
CTCATGACCCATTCCCGCTGGATCGACCCGTCTAGTCCGTATAATTCACAATATTTGATGTCAACCAATACTTCGGGAACCATCGTTTCGGTGGATCCTGCATATTGGACTAACCGGATGGCCTATTTGCAATCCGGCGGGGTGGTTACTTACGAACAGGATTGGCTGAATCAATATGCCTTGCCGGCGATGAATTTAAACGACCCTCCGGCCTTCATGAATGACATGGCGTCCGCTGCCAGCTCGGTTGGAATCAACATGCAGTATTGCCTGCCTTTGCCACGAAACATTCTTCAAGGATCGCTCTATAATAATTTGCTGACCACGCGCGCCAGCGATGACATTTTTGTTCCCGCCCGGTGGGACCAGTTTATTTACGATTCGCGTCTGGCCGGCGCCCTGGGGACGTGGCCTTGGACGGATGTATACTTCAGTTCCGCAATTCGAAGTTTGCTGATCAGCACGCTTTCCGCCGGGCCGGTGGGCGTGGGTGACGCGCTGGGCGCGGTAAATGTCACCAATTTGTCCAAGGCGGTTCGCGCTGATTCTGTGATTGTGAAACCGGATGTGGCGCTGGTGCCGATGGACTTCAACTACGTCAACGATGCCCAGGGCGCAAATCTGCCGCTGGTGTCATCCACCTATACCGATCACGGCGGCCTGCGGAATTATTATGTGTTTGCCTATGCCCGCACCTCGGCAAATCCCGGTGCCAGCTTCACGCCCGCGCAGTTGGGAATGTCCACCAACGCCTACGTGTATGATTATTTCAACCAAACCGGAATGGTGGTTGCAGCCAGCAGCGCCTTTAATTTTACCACGACTACTCCTGACGCCGTGGTTGGCGGCTCTTATTTCATTGTTTCTGCCGTTGGCCCATCCGGCCTCGCATTTATTGGCGATGCAAATAAATTTATAACTGCGGGTAAAAAGCGAATTTCGACATTGACTGATTCCGGCAGCCTGCAAGTCACGGTGACTTTTGCCGCCGGTGAAAGCAATGTGACATTACTGGGATATTCCTCGTCGTATGCGCCGCAGATCACGGTCAATCATGGCGCAGCGGGTCCGGTCCATATTGATGGCGGCCGCCAATTCACAGTTTCTGTATCGCCGGACGGTTCGGGAACCGCCGCCGTCACGCTGAATATTGTTTCCAACAATCTGCCGCAGGTCACCACGCCAATCATTTCACCCGCCGGCAACCTCGCGGTTGGAACCGGGACCAATGTCACTTTTACGGAGGCGCTGTTGCCGCCGCAAATCAATCCGCCCTTCACTTATCAATGGCAGTCCAATAATGTTAATATCGGTTCGGTCGTCACCACCAGCGGCGCCACCAATTCGTTTTCAATAAATGCCGCTGCTTTTGTGGCCGGCACCTACAACTACAGCGTCATTGTTTCCAATGTAACCGGCTCCGTGACGAGCGCGCCCGCCGTTTTGATGGTTTGTGTGCCCGGCCCGGCGACGAATTTTACACTGAATTATGGCGGCACACCCATTGTGCAAGCAGTCGGTTCGGACTGGAACTCGCCCAATAACTGGAGCGACGGCAATCCGGCCAATGTTTCCGAATTTTCCAATCCGCACAGCAGCTATGAAGTGGTGGTTGGCTCGCGCTTGCGGACGCCGGCTGGAACGACCGGCAACATTTTTCCGGGTGACAGCCTCGTCGTTGACGGCGGCGGCGTGTTTGAGAACGGCACGTTGAATGCGGTGGGCGAGCTTCGCTTCAAGAATAACAACGCGGCTTCAACCAATTATTTCAGCCAACTGGTATTGAACGGCGGACAACTTGATATCGGCGACAATACGGCGTTGGTCGTTCAGGGACAAATGAATGTTTCCAATAGTTCGTCGATCTATGTTGATTCGACTGCGGTCAATGACCGGAGCATGCAAATTAATTCATGGCTGACCGGTTCGGGCAATTTGTTCTGGCATGAATGGAGTGGTTCGCTTGGTGGCAATGACCTGCAAATGACCTGCGCCAGCAATACTTTCAGCGGCCAATGGCTGGTGGACCAAGGTGTATTGTTGGGGGCCGGCACTAATTCTCTGGGCTCAAATAATATTTTGGTTGGCATGAATGGTTTGACGGCGGCAGTCGAAACCTTGTACGACGTTCACAATACCAACGGGAGCCTGATCCTTGGGCCGGTTGGCATGGTGTATCTTCACCAAAACGACACATTTAAGAGCGTGCTGATCAACGGGGTTTCGCTGGCTGCGGGCACATATTCGTTTGCCACATTGAATAGCACATATCCCGCAAACTTTCCAGCCTCATGGACTTTGCAAAATGGCTCCTCGGTCAATACCGGGTCCGGCAGCATCACAGTGTTAGCGAACCCGGCCCCCATTATCGTGATCCAGCCACAGCCGGTGTCGCTGTATCAAGGACAGGCAGCGGCAACTTTCAGTGTTACGGCAGCGGGTGCCGCACCACTTGGCTACCGCTGGTTCACGAATGGCACCACTGCCTTGAACGACAATGCCAACCGCATCGGCTCTACTTCCAATGTGCTGACCATTCCTAATCCGACGGTGGCTGACAGTGGTGTTTATACGGTTGTGGTGAGTAATAATTACGGCTCCGTAACCAGCACGCCGGCGGCTTTGACCGTTTCCATGTCCGGCACAGCCGCGATCGCCTTGCAGGACGGTCCGGTGGGCATCACCAACAGTCCGACGACATCAACCAATCTTAGCATGCCGTTCACGGTTAGTCCGGGGGCGAATGTGCTGGTGGTGGTACTGCTGGACAAAATCTCGACATTTGGGGGGGTGGCGCCAGCAATGTTGAACTGGAATGGCCAGACTCTGACCCGGGCAGTAAATACTTTTGACACTGCTTCCATCTACCGCGAAGCATCGATCTATTATCTTTACAACCCCGTCACGGATGGTTTGTCGCACAACATTACCGGCTCATTGCAGCCGACCGCAGTTACCGTAAACCTTATGCAGGCTTTCACTCTTGTTGGCGTTGACACCAATACTCCGCCTGTCATTGGAGCGGCCAACTCGACCAGTGGCGCGAGTATTCTGTCGTTTAATATGACGGTTGCGGCCGGTTCCTGGGCGGCGGTGGGGGGCATTCTCGGCTCAACGATTCCGGCAGGCAGCGCGGTCGGCGGGACGGGAGGCACCGCGGTCATAAATACGACAAACGCCGCTGTAAACACCGCCTTTTCGATGGGATACATATCGGGACTCAGTGCCGGCCCGGACACGATCTCCTACTCATGGACACTGCCGGCTAATCCCAATCCGACAGCCAACGCTTTTGTCGCCGCCGTTTTCGCTCCGTTATTATCGCGGCCTCATATCACGGGCATTAGATTGAACGGCACTACACTATCTGTTTCCGCCACCAATGGCACGGCAGGTGGTAGTTGGATTTTATTGCAGAGTGCGGACCTTACGCTGTCTTTGAACCAATGGCAGACGAATTTTATGGGGAATTTCGATGGTAGCGGCCATATGTCCACCAATATCACAAACACCGCCACAAATCGTCAACAGTTCTACATACTTAAGGCGGTGCATTAAATAGTCATGTGTAATACCCGGTATTCGATTGCATCGGCCTTGCTAAGAATCTTTGTTTTTCTCGTGCTGGCCGGAGCGGGGGCTGGTCACTTGATTGCCGGCGGGACGTGGACGGCGTTAACCAACGCTCCGCCTTCAGGCGGGGTGAACAACTGCTTATTGATGAGTGATGGCACGGTTCTCTGCATGAATGGCAACGGACAATGTTTTCGACTAACCCCTGACAGTCACGGCAGTTACATCAACGGTACTTGGACTACCTTGACGTCCATGAATAACAACCGTTTGTTCTTCTCCAGCGATTTGCTTACCAATGGTAATGTTTATGTATGTGGTGGCGAATATGGCGCCGGCGGCGACTATGCCGAACTGTATGATTCACTGGCCAACATCTGGACGGACGTTCCCGGGCCATCGGGGGTTTTCTTTTCGGATGCGGCTTCCAAGCTTTTGCCCAACGGGAATGTGTTGCAGAGCGATTCGCAAAGTGCCTATTACCTTTACAACACGGCCAGCAATACATTGCAATATGGCGGGTCTTGCGAGGACATGAACGAAACCTGCTGGGTGCGAATGCCCAACGACAATGTCTTGGGCATGACAGATTACTCGACGAATTCCGAGCACTATGTACCTTCGTTGAACGCGTGGTATCCCGATGGCAACTCGCCAGTCGCCCTGTTTGGATATGGGGCCGAGTTGGGCGCAAGTTTTGTCCTGCCCAACGGGAATGTTTTCCAAATTGGCGGTACGACGAATACCGCCATCTACACGGCGGGCTCCATGTTGACGAACACAGGCAGTTGGGTGGCCGGTCCCGTGATGGTTTTTGGCACCAACCAACTCGGCGCGGTGGATGCCCCCGCAGCCATGATGGCCGACGGAAATGTGCTGCTGTGTATTGGTCCGGTTGGTGGTTTTAACTCGCCCTGTTACTTTTACGAATACAATTACCTTTCCAACAATTTTACCCAGGTTGGCGCTCCGGGCGGCGGCAGCACCTACAATAGTTCTCCATACGCAACCAGCATGTTATGCCTGCCGGATGGGTCGGTATTGTTCGTTGGCGGGCAGAATTCCGGTTCATTGTATGTTTACACACCCAACGGAACCTCCTTGCCGGCAGGTCAACCCTCAATCAGCAGTGTCACGGAAAATGCGGATGGCTCGTATCATTTGACGGGGGTGGGGCTGGCCGGCATTTCCGGTGGGGCGGCTTACGGCGACGACGAGCAGATGGACAGCAATTATCCGTTGGTGCGAATGACCAATAATGTCACGGGGAATGTGTATTATGCGCGGACCTATGGCTGGAGCAGCACGACGATACAAAATCCCAATCCGGTGACGACGGAACTTGCCTTGCCGCCCAATCTTCCGGCGGGAACCTATTCGCTGGCAGTAGTGGCCAATGGTAATGCCTCGATACCCGCAAATTTCACCTATTCGCCACCATCAGTGCCTTCGGGATTGAATGCGGTTGCGGGCAACACGCAGGTAATTTTGTCGTGGAGCCCGGTTTCCGGGGCAACCGCGTATGATGTGCTGAGTTCGACGACCAGTGGAGGGCCTTATTATGTGCCGTTGGCGACAGTGACGGGAACCAGCTATACCAACACAGGCTTGATCAATGGATTTACAAATTATTATGTGGTAAAGGCGGTGGGCAGCGGCGGTCCCAGTGGATATTCTTCCCAAGCGGGCGTTGCGCCGATCGGTCCACCACCGGTGCCGGCGACATTGGGCGTGTCACTCGCTGCTTCCACACTGGTGAGTTTGTCATGGAACGCCAGTTATGGGGCTACCAATTATAATGTGGGTCGTTCAACCACCAATGGCGGCAGCTATACCATCATCGGGACCCCCGGCGGCACGAATTACAACGACACGAGTGTAGCGAGCGGAACGAACTATTATTACGTTGTCTCAGCCGTTGGCCCGAATGGGACAAGTTCAAATTCTCTGCAAGTCACGGCGATGGCATTGCCTGCGCCGTGGGTGACGAGTGACGTTGGCGGCGTGAGCGTTGCCGGCAACGCGCGCTATTCGAGCGGAGTTTGGACGGTGAACGGTTCCGGGACGGCCATCGTGGGCACGGCAGATCAATTCCGATATGTGTATCAGCCATTGAGCGGGGATTGTGATATTCGCGCGCGCGTGTCGTCGCAACAAAATACCAGCCCGAACGCCGTGGCCGGCCTGATGATTCGTGAGACCTTGGACAGCGGCGGAGCATTTGCGGCAACCTATATCACTCCGGGCAGCGGCTTTCATTTCAAGTATCGTCCAGCTGATGGAACCAACAGCCCCACCTCGGTCACCGGCAATGGCTTGAACACGGCACCGAACAATTGGGTGCGGGTGACGAGAACCAACACCACGTTCACCGGCTATAGCAGCGCGGACGGGGTGAATTGGACGCAAATTAATTCGACAACCTTTGGCATGGCGACAAACTTTTATGTTGGCCTGGCCGTGTGTTCGTACACCACTTCGCTGGCCACCGACACGTTTGACAATGTGTCGGTGCTGGGCACGGCGACCGCACCAGCCGTGCCCGCCGGTTTATATGCAACGGCCAACAGCATGCAGGTGGGTTTAAGTTGGAGACCCAGTTTTGGTGCGACGAATTACAACATCAAACGTTCGACGAGCAGCGGCACTGAAACGACGGTGGCCAGCACAAACACCACCAGTTATCTTGACACCGGGCTGGTAAACGGGGCGATTTATTATTATGTGGTGACAGCGGTGGGTGCCGGTAGTGAGAGTTCCAGCTCATCCGAAGTCAGTGCCGTGCCTGGCGCACCCGTGACACTACTTGATGGACCTATTGGGATGACTAATACCTTGGGGTCAACCAGCATCAACAAGTCTTTCACAGTTACCACCGGAGCCAGCGTACTTGTGGTCGTGCTGCTGGACAAAGGCACGTCCAGTACGCCTTCAGGAGTGGCACCAACTACCTTGAGCTGGAACGGCCAGACCCTTACCCGTGCCATCAATACGGTTGACACCGGATCCATCTATCGCGACGCCTCGATTTACTACGTTTACAGTCCTCCTGCAGGTACGGCCAACATCACCGGCACCCTTACGGCAACGCCGACTTGCACCTATATGGAGGCATACACATTGAGCGGGGTGAACACCAATGCCGCCCCGTTGACCGGCGCCGCCAACTCGGTGAGCGGTACGAACCTCGCATTTACGGTGACAGCCACGGCCAATTCCTGGGTGACGGTGGGCGGTGTGCTTGGCGCGTATGGCGTGGCGGGCACGGTCGTGGCCGGGACGGGAGGCAGTGCGGGAGGCGTGTACTATGGAAACGACACCAGTGGTGACAACTGCGCTTTTGCGTTTGGTTATCTGTCAGGATTAAGCGGTGGCTCGGACACCATCGCCTACTCGTGGAACCTGACCGGCCGTACGCCTACAGCCAATGCGTTTGTCGGCGCTGTTTTCAGCCCGGCACAAATCAACCTCCCGTTGTCATCCCCGTTGATCACAAGCATCAGCTTGAGTGGAACAACCTTGTCCCTTTCCGCCACCAATGGAACGGCTGGAGGCAATTGGATTTTGCTGCAAAGTTCGGACCTTACGTTGCCCTTGAGCCAATGGCAGACAAATACAACGGGAAATTTCGACGGCAGCGGCAATTTATCCACGAATGTTGCGAACACCGCCACCAATTATCAAAAGTTTTACCTGATCAAGGTACAGTAAATTTCAATTGTATTCGCCTGTGTGACGATTCTTATCCGCAAATAACAAACCAACCAAACAATGATGAAAACAAAAACATTGAACCATCTATCAGGCGCGTGGTTTTATCTGGCGTTGATTGGATTATGGCTGGGCGGAATTGGAACCGCCCCGGCTTTTACCACCCTTGACCGGGAGGCCTGTTGGTCGGCCTACACGAATGCCTTTTATTATACGACGACCAACAACGGGATTATTTATGGGTATTTCAGGGATAAAGAAGGTGGGACGGCTGTGCAGTTTAATCTCTGGCAGGATTGCGAACGGCTTGAAATGGTCGAAGATGCCGCAGCTGTCGGCCTTGCCAGCACAAACATGGTCAATGCATTATGCGCCGGGATTACCAATTTAGAGGGAATCAACTGGCGATCTTGGGATCCGTTTAATGACGATATGTTCTGGGGGTCTCTGGCCTTCAACCGGGCTTATGAGCTGACTGGGAACACCAACTATCTTGCCCAGGCCAAATACGCTTTTGATATCGGTTACAGCGGGGGTTTTGATCCCTCCAACGGGGGCATCTTTCAGACTACGACGTCCTCGAACGAATGCACTTGTGGCGTTGGCAACGCCTGTGATGCCGCCTATCGGCTTTATAAGAACCTAAACGACACCAGCTATCTGACCAAGGCGACGAACCTGTTTGGTTACATGATCACAAATCTTTTCAGCCCCACGATTGGCGGGGTGCTGGCGGATCCTGTTTCCGGAGGGTATTTTCCGTATGACCAGGGCACTTTTATCACGGCCGCCATCTGGCTTGGTTATACCAACGACGCATATCTGACCTGCAATTTCGTCACGAACAATTGGTCCGTCACGATGGCCTCCTTTGGCCAGGATTCGCCCGGGGGTGCAATGAATGGCATCTGCCTGCGCGGCATGGCGCGTGCCGCGCACGATACCGCATCTTCGCAGGCGTCGTGCGATGTCGCGTGGAGTTGGAGAAACTCGCGCAATCTGACTACGTGCGACTGGACTCACCGGTGGCCGGACACCAACGTGATGTATTCCTTTGATGCCTTGAGCGGTCTGGTGGGGATGTTATGTATGCCGGCAAGCGTGCCGCCCACCTTGCCGGTCACCGCCGCCGATGTGATGGGCAGCCAGGTCACCTTCACCACTGCGGGCTTTGGTGGCACCAACCTGGCTTATCAATGGCAGGTGCTCAAAGCCGGGGTGACGAACAACATTCCCGGGGCAACCGGCGCGACGCTGACGATCTTCAATCTGCAACTGACAAATACGGGATCCTATCAACTACAGGCGTCCAATGCCTCGGGCATTTCCGTGAGCACGGCGAGTTCACTCACGGTTTCCAACGTGCCGGCCCCGGTGAACAATGTTGTCATTTCCTGCGCCGCCCAAACCGGACTGGGTGATGGATTTGCCCTTACTCCCACGTGGAGCCTTACGCCGGGCAGCGTGATTGCCGGACAATCTCCCGGCAGCACCAATGGCGATTTCAATTTGGAAAACAATTATGGGAACCGGGATGTCAACTCCCTGACCACTGGCGGCGATCTTACGATTACTCCGGGCGGGGGCAGTTCCACGACCACGAGCAGTAACTATGTGATCTGCGGCAACGGCACCGGTCCCGACGGCACCAATGTCGAGTCGGCGGGTTCTTTGGTGATTTATACGCTGCTGTCCGGTTCTGGAAATGGTTTTAATCTAACCAACATAACGGTTTACGGCGGATGGAAGGACAACACCCGGGGTCAACAGGCTTATAACATCTATTACGCTACTGTGTCGGCACCTACAAACTTCATTTTGCTGGGCAGCGTCAATTATACTCCCGTCAACAATGGATATAATCCCCAACACCCGACGACTCCCGGATATACGCGAACGGCAACCCGGGTAACCCTTGCTGCAGCGACCAGCATGCTGGCCACGAACGTGGCAGCCGTGAAGTTTGATTTTACCAATCCGGCATCACAGAACGGATATGTCGGTTATTCGCAAATCGCCGTGTTTGCGACAGGTGTTCCGTCCGCGCCCACCGGCTTGACCGCAGCGGCTGGCAACGGGCAAGCGGGCCTGACCTGGAATTCGTCCTCCGGCGCAACGAGCTACAATGTGAAGCGTTCAACAATCAGCCAAAGTGAAGTGACCATCACCAATGTCAGCGGCACGAACTATATCGATGCCGGACTGGCCAATGGCACGGTCTATTATTACAAGGTGTCGGCTTTGAACGCTGGCGGCGAAAGCGTCCACAATTCTTCCGAAGTGAGCGCTACACCCGCGCCGGTGACGATTGCTCTGCACGATGGGCCGGTTGGGATGACCAACACCTTGGGCTCAACCAGCATCAGCAAGTCATTCACCGCCACCACGGGAGCCAGAGTGCTGGTGGTCGTGCTGCTGAATAAAAGTTCGAGTTCGACGGGAGTAGCGCCTTCTACCTTGAGCTGGAACGGCCAGACTCTCACCCGCGCCGTCACGACGGTGGACAGTGGTTCGATCTACCGCGACGCTTCGGTCTATTATGTTTTTAACCCCGTTGCGGCCACGGCTAACATCACTGGTACGTTGACGGCAACTCCAGTAGTAACATATCTGGAGGCATACACGCTTAGTGGCGTAAACACCTCCGCAGTACCCCTGGTTGGATCCGCCAACTCGATTAGCGGCACCAACCTCACGTTCACTGTGGCCGGCGTCCCGACCAATTCATGGGCGGCAGCAGGCGGGGTGCTTGGCGCATACGGTGTTGCGGGCGTCGCCATTACCGGGACGGGAGGCATGGCAAATGTGTTTTACGGCAATGACACGAGCGCCGACAATTGCGCCTTTGCATTCGGTTACCTGTCGGGACTCAGTGCCGGTTCGGACACCATCGCCTATTCGTGGAATCTGAGCGGCCGGACTCCGACTGCCAATGCCTTCGCCGCCGCCATTTTCGGTCCCGGAACCTTCCCGGGAGCAGTTATTATCGGGGCGGCGTCTTCGCCGCAGATCACGAGCGTCAGCTTGAATGGCGCGACGTTGTCCATTTCCGCCACCAATGGCACGGCAGGTGGTAATTGGTCTTTGTTGCAAAGCGCGGATCTTACGTTGCCGCTGAGCCAATGGGAGACCAATTGCGCGGGCAATTTTGATGGGGACGGCAATTTGTCCACCAACATCGTCAACACGGCCACCAACAACCAGCAATTTTACATCCTTAAGGTGCAATAACATTCAATTGTAAACGAGCATGAGTAAACCTGGAACCGACGCCGATCTGCGTCGTAAAACAATCATCTTTGAGGCAATACACATGGGTATGTGTATTGCCGGATGGCGTTCAATCGAGATAAATGATGTTTTCCGGCCACCTTGCAATAACTGCTGTTCAGGCATCTTGTCCGGTTGTATCAACTTTAAAAACAGACATTGATGAACCGGAAAATTTCATGGCTGATGCCCGGACTCATTGTCTTGCTTCAATTGATGGCGGGTCCGTCCAAAACGGCGGCGGCAACGGCGATGATTTTTTGCAACGGCAATGACAACACTTACAACATGGGCAGCGCAAGTGGTTTGACCACTTCGCAAATAAACGGTTTCAGGGCCTCGGGTTTCACCACCATGGTGCTGTTCACGATGAGCGTTTTGACCAATGGCGATTTTTATTATGCCGGCCAGACGATCTGCACCAACGGTGTCTATAATGGGCCGTCTAACTGGGGATCGCTGCTGGCTCAATGCAAAGCAGCGCCGTCCAGCGTCATCCGGATCGAAATGGGAATCAGCGGCGCGGGCGACAGCAGTTGGACCAATATCAAAAACCTCATTGCCGCCAACGGCACGAATACCACCACAGTTCTTTACCAGAACTTGAGCGCCCTGAAAGCTGCGCTCGGGATTGACGCCGTTGACAGCGATGACGAATCAACTTTTGATTCAGCTTCCGCAATCCAATTCGGCAGGATGTGCGGTTCGGTCGGCTTGAAGATGACCCTCTGTCCTTACAACAATTCCAGTTACTGGTCGGCAGTGCAGGCCGGACTGGGCACCAATTGTGATGCGATCTATCTTCAATGCTACGACGGCGGCCTGGGTAATGATCCTGCAACTTGGAACACCTACTTCAGCGGGTTGAAGGTCACCCCCGGCGATTGGGATAATACGCGCACCGCCAGCTTTCTGACGAACATGATGACTTGGAGCAATGCCGGCGGGCCGGGCGGCTTTCTCTGGCCTTCCTGCACCGGCTGCGATCCGCCGGCCGGCGCGGGTGAAATGCTTCAATATGCAGGATGGATTCAGACCGCGTTTTTCCGGTTTCAGCCGGCCATCACGCCTGCCAGCGGATTCAACGCCATCGCCGACTATAATTTTCAGGCGCAGCCGGCAAGCACGACGTTCACTCTGACCAATGGTACCACCAGCCCGGTTTCCTGGAGCCTGATGAACAATTCAAGCTGGTTGAATGTTTCCAGTTCATCAGGAACCATTGCCGCCGGTGCGACCACAAACGTCACGATCAGCCTGAATACGACGGTGGCAACGAACTTGCAGCAAAACACCTATGCGACCGGCATCATTTTTACCAACCCGACCCTCGGCGGTTCATTGACTGAAAATTTCACGTTGAACACCGCAGTGGTCAATTGGCCCGTGGCGCTCGCCGGTTTCAACGCCGCGATCCTGGCCAGCAACAACGCCACCGCCGGCAGTCCTGGCGCCACGGCGTTTGATATTCCGAATAATTATTGCCTCTATCAGCAAGGGTTAAGCGGCAGCACGCGCGGCCTGCCTTTGAATGGCATTTTTCCCAGCCAGAGCGACAGCAGCACCGCGTTTCAGCTTGGACCTTACGGGGCGGCGGATTCCTTGATGCTGGGCGACACCTATCCGAAATCCGGCACGCTGACGTTGCCGGGCCAGCAGGGATTCAACTCCATCGCCATTCTCGCCTCATCTGCGAACGGCGGCGGGCAGGGGACGTTCGTTTTGAATTTTACCAACGGCACTCAAAGTCCGGTCCTGGCATTCAATTGCCAGGACTGGTTTGGCACCGTGACCAACGTCGCCATCCAAGGCTTTGGCCGGCTGCAGCTCGGCGCAAGTTTGACGGCGCAGGACAACGGCAGCTCTAATCCGAATCTTTACCAAACGACGCTCAATCTCGCCGCGCTCGGCCTGGCTCTGCCGATTTCTTCCATTACCTTTTCCAATCCCGCCAGTGCGGGCGTCACGGAGACCACTGCTATTTTGGGAGTGAGTGGAATGCCCACGAGCATACAACTGCAATCGCCGACCGGGCTGGCCGCAATTCCGGGGACTAATGCGACGGTGCAATTGTCTTGGAACGGTTCCATCGGAGCGACGAATTACAACATCAAACGCTCGACGAGCAGTGGCACGGAAACGACCGTGGCCAGCACCAACACCGTCAGTTATCTTGATACCGGATTAGTGAATGGCCGGACTTATTATTATGTCGTGTCGGCAATCGGGATCGCCAATCAAAGCGCTAATTCCTCCGAAGTCAGCGCCGCGCCCGGCCCGCCGATTGCCGTGGTTGATGGTCCATCGTCCACCGTCGCAGCCTCCTTTGAATCCAACTCAGCCAGCATCAGCAAGCCGTTCACGGTCAGCTCGAGTGCAACGGTATTGGTGGCCCTGTGGACGGACAAGAGTACGGCTTCAGGCAGCCAGCCGTCACCGCTGGTTTGGAGGCCCACCGGGCTGCCGGCGCAGAACCTGACGCAGGCCGTCACGGCCAATAACGGCGCTACGGCATTCCGCGATAACGCGATCTATTATCTCTACAATCCCACACCGGGAGCGGGCACGCTCACCGGCACCGCCAATGTGGGCGTGGTCAACAACGGCACTTGGTTAGTGGCTTACACACTGAATGGCGTCAACACGAACGTCGCTCCCATGACCGGATCCGTCACCAACAACCCAGGTCATACGGCAACCGGCAATGGCACTTCAGCCGTCACGAACACAGTGACAGGCGTTCCCGTCAATTCTTGGGCCGTCGTCAGCAGTTCCTTGTCCACCGGCAGCTCCGACGCCGTTATGTTGACGAACGGCGTCGGCGTGCTGAACACCACCACCGATACCTCGGATGGGGGTTCCGGCGTGACCATGGGGTATATTTCCGGCCTCGCCACCGGCACTGACGGTTTTCTGGCGACCTGCGGGGCGGCAAATAAAATCGTATTGGTCGAAGCCATCTTTTCCCCAATCATCCCGCCCTTATCGCCGCAGATCATGGACATCGGTTTAACTGGCACAACGCTGTCGATTTCGGCGACGAATGGCACGGCGGGCGGTTCATGGACTCTGCTGCAAAGCACCAATCTCGCATTGCCCTTGAGCCAGTGGCAGACCAACTGTGCCGGCACGTTCGATGGCAACGGCAATTTGTCCACGAACATCGTCAACACCGCCACTAACGGCCGGCAATTTTACATCCTCAAGGTACATTAAAAACAACCGCATTCGCAAAAGAAAGATTCTCACTTGATACATCTATATTAACCACCATGACACACATGCAAAACTGCCGGAAAACTATAATCTTGTTATTAACATTCATTTTAATGGTTGATGTCATCGTAATTCATGGTGAAACATTGCGTCCGCCCGCCGTGCCGCTCGTGACGTTTGACCCGTATTTGAGCATCTGGTCGGAGGCGGACAAGTTGACGGATAAAAACACGCAGCACTGGACACATCGCGAACATTCGCTGGCGAGCTTGATCCGCGTTGACGGCAAAACCTATCGGCTGATGGGCGCGGATCCAAAAGACGTGCCGGCGTTCACACAAGTTTCATTGCGGGTGTTGCCGACCCGCAGCATCTTCGAATTTGAAGATGCGGGCGTCCACGTTACGCTAACATTCATGACGGCGGCACTGCCGCACGATCTGGATGTGTTTTCGCGCCCGTTAAGTTATCTCACTTGGGACGTGCGCTCTGTTGATGGCGTAACGCATGAAGTTTCACTTTACGACAGCACCAGTTCTGAACTCGTGGTCAACAAGAAAAATGAGCCGATCGAGTGGTCACGATCCAAGGCGGGTAAATTGACCGCCTTGCGTGTCGGTACACAGGCTCAGCCTGTCCTCGGTTCGAGCGGCGATGACCATCGCGTCGACTGGGGTTACGCTTATGCGGCGGCGTTGACAAAACAATCCAAATCAGCCATTGGCGCAAATGAGACGTTGCTAAATAACTTTGTCCAAAACGGCAGTTTGCCGACGGCGGATGATTCGCAAATGCCGCGTGCAGCAAATGACAATACGCCCGTGCTGGCATTTGTTTTTGACCTCGGTACTGTCGGTGCAAAAACGGTGGAACGGCAGGTCATCGTGGCCTATGACGAAATCTACGCGATCAAGTATTTCGGCAAAAACTTGCGTCCATATTGGCGGCGCAATGGCATGGAACCGGCGGAATTATTGCAGACCGCCGCGAAAGATTATCCTTCATTGCTCACGCGCTGTGAAGATTTTGACCGGGATTTAATTGCCGACCTGACGAAAGTTGGCGGCGAGCGTTACGCGCAGATTTGCGCGCTGGCCTATCGTGAGTGCATCGCGGCCTGCGGTCTGGCGGCGGATGCGAACAAGCAGCCGCTTTTTTTCACGAAGGAAAACACAAGCAACGGTGACATCGCGACCGTGGACGTGTTTTTCCCGATGGATCCGATCTGGATTTTCCTAAGCCCGACTCTGACCAAAGCGACCTTGGTTCCGATTCTTTCTTACGCTGCTTCGAGTCACTGGAAATTTCCCAATGCGCCGCATGATTTGGGAACCTATCCCATCGCGCGCGGCACGGACGACGGCGGCGAAGGCATGCCGGTCGAAGAAAGCGGCAATATGCTCATACTGTGCGACGCCGTCGCGCAGGCGGATGGCAACCCCAATTTCGTGACGCCATGGTGGCCGCAGCTTACGCAATGGGCGAAGTATCTGGAAAATTACGGCCTTGATCCCGAAGAACAACTTTGCACGGACGATTTCATGGGGCATCTCGCGCACAACGCTAATTTATCGGTGAAAGCCATCCTTGGACTTGCCGCCTACGGCAATCTCTGCAAAATGCGCGGCGACAATGAAAACGCTGAAAAATACGCGCAACTCGCAAAAACAGACGCAGCACATTGGGTGAAAGTGGCCGCTGACGGCGACCATTTCCGGCTCGCGTTTGACAAGCCCGGAACTTGGAGCCAGAAATATAATTTGGTCTGGGATCGCATTCTTGGCCTGAATGTATTCCCGCCGTCGGTGGCGCAGATGGAAGTGGCCTATTACAAAAAAGTGATGCAAAAATATGGCGTGCCGTTGGATTCGCGCACGCATACGACCAAGACTGATTGGTCAATCTGGAGTGCGACGCTCGCGGACAACCAGGAAGATTTTGAAGCTATCGTTTCTCCGGCCTATGATTATATCAATCAAACCGGCGTGCGCGATCCGATCGCTGACGAGTATGTGACGGATAAGGTGAACAGCACCGGTATGCACGCGCGTCCGGTCGTCGGCGGATTTTTTGTCAAGATGCTGACCGACCGCGCCATTTGGAATAAATGGGCTTCGGGTGACAAGACGAAGTTAACCGGTTGGGTGCCACTGCCGCCACCGCCTAAAATCACAGTGATTATTCCAGCGGCGGACAACCAGCCGGCGACCTGGAGTTACACGACGAACAAACCGGCAGATGACTGGGTGATACAGGGTTTTGATGATTCCTCCTGGAAAAAAGGCGAAAACGGCTTTGGTACGGCGGGTACGCCCGGCGCAATTATCGGCACGACCTGGCAGACGGATGACATCTGGCTGCGTCGCGAAGTGAACTTGCCGGCGCAAGACTACAACGAGCTTCAAGCGTGGCTTCATCACGACGAGGATGCCGAGGTGTATATCAACGGTGCGCTCGCTGTCAAAGCCCGAGGCTTCGCCACCAGCTACGATGCCGTCCCTTTGCTGCCGCAGGGAAAGGCCGCGATTAAACCTGGAAAAAACATTATCGCCGTGCATTGCCATCAGACCACCGGCGGGCAATATATTGATCTCGGCTTCGTCAAAATAAAACCAGCGAATTAAACGCATCCAACCTCCCAACTTCAAAACCAACCTGGCCCAGATCGGGCACAGGCAGGCAGCCTGAAAATTCCTTTTGTCATTAACCTTCAACAAAAATATGAAATCCTTCACTAGAAAAACATCCCTCGGTCTGGTCGCGGCGTTCACTGCCGCTTTGTTGGGCGGCTGCGCCACGGATCCTTCCAGTTGTGCAAATCAGCCACACGCCTTTGGCGCGACGCCCGATGGCACACCGGTTGCGCTCTACACGTTGCGAAACAAGAACGGCGCCGAAGCGTGCATCATAACTTATGGCGGGATCATCCAGTCGCTCAAGATGCCGGACAAGGACGGGCGGCTCGGCGATGTCGTCCTCGGCTACGATGATTTGAATGATTACGTCACCAACAGCCCGTATTTCGGCGCGTTGGTCGGGCGTTACGGCAACCGCATCGCCAAAGGCCATTTCACGCTGGACGGCACGAGCTATACACTGGCGACGAACAATGGAGTAAATGCGCTCCACGGCGGCGTGCGAGGCTTCGACAAGGTTGTGTGGCACGCCCGGCCCGGCTGCTCTGACGCCGGCGAGACGCTTGAACTGACCTATACCAGCCATGACGGCGAAGAAGGTTATCCGGGGACCCTGAAAGTCACCGCGCTCTACACGCTGACGGCTGACAACGCCATCCACCTTGACTACACCGCGACCACCGACAAGGACACCATCGCAAATCTC
>Ga0210388_10001741_pt1 | contig 17126 bp, 11 predicted proteins | sample IncBWC19OmetaG_FD_155485 | JGI IMG/M metagenome (GOLD analysis project Ga0210388, IMG submission 155485) | Forest soil microbial communities from Barre Woods Harvard Forest LTER site, Petersham, Massachusetts, United States - Inc-BW-C-19-O ... | reverse complement strand
AGACCAACAGTATGATGGGGCTGGTTCGGGAATATTTCTACGTTCCGTTCGCGCAGCAATACAGCTCGATGGCCACAGTGCAGGTCCGCACCAAGTTCCCGCCAGAAACTCTCGTAAGCTCGATCCGCGAACAGGTCACCGCGCTTGCTCCGACCATGCCTATTTCCGAAGTTCGGCCCATGTTGCAGGCGCTCTATACTGTGAATGGGCTGCTACTTTTCCAGTTCGCTGCTGGACTTACTGGTTGCTTGGGGCTTCTAGGTTTGATCCTTGCGCTCGTCGGCGTCTTTGGAATTATTTCGTTTACCGTAAGCCAGCGAACACAGGAAATTGGCATTCGCATGGCTATGGGTGCGGGCCAAGGCAGCATCCTGAAGATGATTCTTCGCCAGGGAATACTGATCGTTTTTGCCGGTCTGGCGGCGGGTGTGCTTCTCGCGTTGGGTATGGCGAGCCTCGTCGGAAACTTCGTCTCGGGCATAAGCCCGTACGATCCGCTTACCTACATCTCGGTTTCCGCGATGCTTGTGCTCGTGGCGCTCTTCGCGTGCTATGTCCCCGCGCGACGGGCTACGCGCGTCGATCCGATGATCGCCTTGCGTTACGAGTGAACGACTTCTGAGTGCGGCCGGCGGCGTTACTTCGCCAGTAGTATCTTCCAGCGCTCCCAAGACTCCGCCCGCGCTTTCTTGTCGGCGTCTTTGGCATCAGGGGCTTCGCCCGCGCGCATGAAGCCGTGGCCTGCGCCTTCATAGGTTACGGGCTCGAACGTTTTCCCATCGGCCTTCATGTTGGCAATGGCATCTGGAATCATTGCGCCAATGCGCGCGTCATTGCCGGCGAAGAAGCCGTAGACAGGGGCCTTGATGCGCATCATTGCGTCCTTGTCTGGCGGCGGTCCGTAGAAAACAAACGCCGCGGCCAAGTCGCCGCGATTCGTCGCGAAGCGGAACGTCTGACCTCCGCCCCAGCAGAAGCCGCCAACGAACAGTTTGCCGTTCGACGCGGGAATTTTGTTGCCATAATCCGCGGCGGCGTTCAGGTCGGCGGTCACCTGGTCCGGATTCAACTTGCTTACGGCTTCCATAACCTTGTCAGACGGGATCGACGAGGTGCGCCCGCCGTCAGGACCCATTCCCGAAAGCAGGTCCGGCGCAACGGCGATGTAACCGGCGGCAGCCACTTGATCGGCTAAATCTTGCACCCAATCCGTCATTCCGAAAATTTCGTGGATGATGATCACCACAGGCCGCTTGTCTTTCGACTCTGGATAGACGACAAACGTGTCTACCGTCCTCCCGTCATGCTTCACCGTCACCCACTCGCTGTGCCGCGGCGACTTTGCGAGCGCCGCCTTAGCCCAGTCCTGCGCAGACACTGTCTGGGCGAATCCGAGAATCATCAAAACCACTAAAATCCGCTTCATTTGTACCCCCTCAGCGTTGCGGCTTGTCGCGTTCGGGCCGGGTGCGCTGCCGCAGGGTCGCATCATATATGCTCTCCTGCCGTTACTTCAATGCCCGCAAACCGGCAAACGGACAAAATAAGAGCTATGCAGGGAACAAACCAAGTGCCACTCTCGTCGTAACTTATAGTGGGACGGACAGGCTGCGCCGCATATTCTCAGCCGAATAGCAGTAACGGTTTGCGTGGGGGTACTCGCATGGATTCGCTCTGGCAGGACTTCAAATACGGCGTTCGACAGCTGCGCAAAAATCTCGGTGTCACTGCGATCATGGTTTTTACGCTCGCGCTGGCCATCGGCGCCACTACGGCCATTTTCAGCGTTGTCTACGGCGTATTGCTGCGGCCGCTACCGTATTCCGAGTCGAACCGGATCATGGCCGTCTTCGAGGTCAGCTCCACCGGCCGGCCGAATCGCGTTGCGGACCCGAACTTCGACGATTTTCGCGATCAAAACCGAAGCTTCCAGGCGATTGCGAAATATAACGACGATGTCGCGTCCATTTCGGGAGGTTCGCAGCCCACGCGCACGACAGTTTCGAGCGTGTCACCTGACTTTCTCAAGGTCTTCGGTATCCAGCCGATCCTGGGACGGAATTTCAGCGTCGACGACGCGAAAAAGGGAGCCGGGCCCACCGTTCTTGTCAGCTATGGATACTGGAGGGAGCACCTGGGATCGCCGCAAGATCTTTCGCAGTCGCACTTGAAGATTAATGGCGCGGTTTACTCCGTGATTGGCGTGCTCCCGGCTGGATTCCGTTTCCCAACGGACGTGGATTTGTGGCTGCCTGCGGATTTGGAAGGCGAAAATCCAAGCAGGACTTCGCACAACTACTCTGCAGTCGGGCGTCTACGTGACGGTGTGACCGTCGCGCAAGCCAATGGAGAAATCAGCGCGATAGCCCGTCGCATTCACGCCACATCCAGCGAGCAAGGCGATTATCTGCTCAAAGATGGAATGGTCCTGCCGCTGCAAGACTCGATCACAGGTAAGGCTCGCACGCCGCTGCTGGTGCTGCTCTGCGCGGTCGGGTTTCTGCTGCTGGTAGCGTGCGCGAACGTGGCGAATTTGCTGCTTGCGCAAGCCTCTGTGAGAGAGCGCGAACTCGCCATTCGCAGCGCGCTCGGTGCGGCGCGCGGACGGTTGATCCGTCAATTTCTTACCGAAGCGTTTCTGCTTTCGCTGGCCGGGGGTGGACTTGGCGTGCTGGGAGCGTTGGGAGGAGTCGCGGGATTGATTGCGCTGGCGCCGGAAAACTTGCCGCGGCTGGAGAGCGTCTCGATCAGTATTCCCGTACTCGTATTCGCGTTTCTTCTTTCCACTGCGGTCGCTGCTGGCCTCGGCGCATTCACGGCTGCTCGCGCGACTGCCGAAGACCCGCGAGAGGGCCTCGCGGAAGGCGGGCGTGGACAAGCGGGTTCGCAAAGCAGCCAGCGCGTTGGTCAGATAGTTGTGGCAGCGCAGATCGCGATCACTTTGGTTCTAGTGATCGGAGCTGGACTGTTGGGGCGCAGTTTGATGAAAGTGCTCGAAGTGAATCCGGGGTTTCGCGTGGACAAGATTGTCGCGATGGACGTCTCGCTTCCCTGGGTGGAGGATCCCAAAGCAAAAGCAGGCCAAGGAATTTTCTTTGCAAACCTAATTGACCGGCTGAAACAAATCCCCGGCGTACGCAAGGTTGGCGCGACGAGCGTCCTGCCAATGGTTGAAGGCGGCCTTCCCGACGGAATGTTCCTACTGATGTCGCAGAACGAGGTCCCCAAAACCATGGATGGTTTTGGTGCATTGTTTCAGCAAAAAGAACGCCTCGGCAGTGCGGATTTCTGCGTTGCCACGGACGGATACTTCCAGGTTCTCGGCATTCCGCTGATTCGAGGGCGAATCTTTAACGAGCACGATGGCGCGGATTCTCCGCACGTCGCAGTGATCAGCGAATCGCTGGCGCGCGAACGATGGCCCAAACAGGATCCGATCGGCCACACCATTGAGTTTGGAAATATGGATGGCGACTTGCGTTTGCTGACGATTGTCGGAATCGTCGGCGACACTCACGAATATGGACTCGATGCGCCGCCGCGGCCGACCGTTTACGTGAATTTGTACCAGCGGCCGCGCGCGGCCATCACCTTAGCAATGCTGAGCGATGCGGACACGGGGTCCGTCAGTTCTGCGGCGCGAGGAATTTTGCAGGGACTCGATCCAGAGATTCCCGTGAAATTCCAGACGTTCTCGCAAGTCTATTCCGCTTCGCTGGGCTCGCGAAGATTTAACGTCATTCTTATCGGATTTTTTGGAATCACGGCGTTGCTGCTCGCAACGGCGGGGGTGTTTGGCGTGATGGCTTATTCCGTTAGCCGTCGTACGCGCGAAATTGGCGTGCGTATCGCTCTCGGGGCGGGCTCCGGCGATGTTGTTAGAATGATCTTGAGCCAGGGAATGCGAACGATCTTTATCGGAGTGGCGATTGGGATTGTCGGATCACTGGCTCTTACGCGCACGGTGGAGTCGTTGCTCTTTGGCGTGACGGCCACCGATCCGCTGACGTTTGGCGGTGTGACACTGCTGCTTGTTGGAGCAGCGCTGTTGGCTTGCTACCTTCCGGCTCGCCGTGCCACTCGCGTCGATCCATTGGTCGCACTGCGGTACGAATAATCCACCGCCGCATTGCGTCGCTCGCGGCTCGGCCAGACTTGTGTCGTGTTTCTCTTTCAGAATTTAGTTGCGCATGCGCCTCGTTTCCAAGAGACTGTGCCCCTGTTTCTTCACCTTCGGAGGCGACATGACCCGGCTTCGTGCTCTCTTGTTAGTTCCAGCGCTGTGCATACTGCTTCCCGCACTAGCGCTACCTCCGCAAACGCCGGCTCCTCTAAAGGCGACGCCACCTCCCGCAGCCCCCGAAGCGAAGACTTCTCCCACAACTCCATCGCCGGTCGCTCACCCTCTCGAGAAAGCTGACCTGGAAGCATTCTTCGATGGTCTAGTGCCCATCCAGATGGAGCGCAGCGACGTCGCCGGTGCCACAATCCTCGTAATGAAAGACGGCCAGGAAATTCTGAAAAAAGGCTACGGCTACTCGGACGTCACGAAAAAAGCTCCCGTCGACCCCGACACAACGATGTTTCGTCTAGCCTCGATCTCCAAACTCTTCACCTGGGTTTCCGTGATGCAGCTTGCCGAGCAAGGCAAACTCGACATCGATGCAGACGTGAACAATTATCTCGATTTCAAAATCGCGCCGGCATTTGGAAAACCCATCACTCTCCGCAACTTGATGACGCACACCGGCGGGTTCGAAGAGGTCGTTCATGACATTCTTTTTGTCGACCCGAAAAAGGCCACATCTCTTAGAGACTTCCTTATCAACAATCAGCCGCGCCGCATGTATCCTCCGGGCGAAATCCCCGCTTATTCCAATTACGGCGTCGGCCTGGCAGGCTACATTGTCCAACGCATCAGTCTCGAGCCCTTCGAGCAATACGTATCCGAACACATCTTTCAGCCCCTGGGGATGAAGCACTCCAGCTTTAATCAGCCGATGACCGCCGAACTCGCTCCGAATGTTTCGGACGGCTACAGAGCCACAACGGAAAAACCCGCCTTAGGTTTTGAAATTTTCCAGCCCGTTCCTGCCGGCGGCGTCTCCTCCACCGCAGGCGACATGAAAAGATTCGCGCTCGCCCTGCTGAACGGCGGCGAACTCGACGGCCAACGCATCCTCAAAACCGAAACTCGTGACGCCATGTGGACGCGCCAGTTCGACACGAACGATGCCTTGCCCCCGATGTGCATGGGTTTCTACCAGACATGGCGCAACGATTTGCGCTTCATCGGCCACGATGGTGATTTAGTGGCATTTCACAGCATGTTTCTGATGGAGCCCACGCAGAAGCTTGTCGTGTTCGTCTCCTACAATTCCGCTGGTTCCTCAGGTCGCAACCGTGCTGAACTTTTGGATGGCTTTGCCGATCGTTACTTCCCCGCGTACACGTCCATGCCTTTTCAATCTTTCCCCGTCGATCAACTTAAAGACATCGCGGGCAACTACCAATCCACGCGTCGCGCCGACAGCACCAAACTGGCTATTTCGAATCCCGCCGGCCAAGGCGTCGCGAGCGTCGACAAGGACGGCGTCTTGAGCGTGGATGTCTACAAGGACTTGCGCGGCCACACGCGCAAATGGAAGCCAGTAGGCAAGGACCTCTGGCAGATTGAAGGAGAGCAGGGCCGGCTGTTTGCCATTCGCGACTCGTCGGGAAAAATCACGCGGCTCGCCGTCAGTTTCCCCGGAGTGCAGTTTCAGCGTGTGCCGTGGTACGAGCACAAAACCTTTGTAGGAATAGGCGTGGGCGTAAGCGTGATCATCCTACTCGCGGTAGTCATAGCCAGCCTGCATCGCCTCGGCCGAAAGCTCTTCTTCCGCAATCGTCCGCCGGTTAGGCCTCAACCCGGCACGGTACGGATCAGCGCCGGTCCACGGCTAGCTGCGTTCTTTTGGATCTTAGTTCTCGTGTGGATTGCTTTATTGTCGGTACACCTTCAAAACGAAGCTCTGCCGTCGTTTCCCACTCTTGTAAGATATTTTTGGCTAATCAACTGGTTCTCAGTTGTGGCGGTTTTCTTCAGTATCTTCGCGCTTGTAGCGGGAATACGTATCTGGCGTCGCGCGGACGTGCGAGTGATCTCTCGCGTGAAATTTTCGCTGGTAGCCACGGCTTGCGTTTTTCTGACGTGGTATTCGATCCACTGGAGCCTGATCGGACCGGTGCACCGGTTTTAATTTCATCCGGACGGGTACGGCCCTTCGAAGCTCAAAGTAAACGTGCCGTCCCCCTACGTTATAGTTCCCAGCCTTTGCGGCGGTCTGGCTTCACTAGCTTTTGGGCCGCCGGCGAGTTCGTGACCATTAGTCCGGCACGGTCCCAATGCAATCTCTCTCCGGTGCGCGACGCTACGTTGCCCAATAGCAGCGTTTCTGTAACCAACCCAGAGAATTCGAAATTTCCGCCGGGCTTCCCTTTTCCGCCCTTACACGCATCGAGCCATTCGCGTTCATTCCCCGGCGAACGCGGCAAAGTCTTTGGCGGTTGTTTGTATGCATCCATCTTCGTCTGCGGAATCAATTTCGGATGCCCGCCGTTAAAATCACACAAAATCTTTCCGCGATCACCCACAAAAAGAAGCCCCTCCTCCTCGTCCTCCTCTCCCTTCAAGGGACGCCCATCCTCTAGCTCCTCTGGCCGCGCCGGCTTCAATCCACCGTCATACCAATTGAATCTCACGGCGGGCATATCCCCGCGCGCCGCAAAGCTATATCGGCAGATCGAAGCCAGCGGATAAGTCTCCTCATACCGGTCGCTCGAACTGGCATCCACACTCTCTGGCGCCTCGAGTTTCAACACGCGAAAAATAGTGTCGTAGCTGTACGAACCCATATCGCCCAAGGCGCCGCAGCCGAAATCGCCCCAGCCGCGCCACACAAACGGCAAATATGCCTGATTGAATGCTCGATCCGGCGCCGGCCCCAGCCACAAATCCCAATCGAGCCCTTCGGGCACCGGCTGCGTCTCCTTGGGCCGCTCAATCCCCTGCGGCCAATAGGGACGGCTTGACCAATTGTAAACTTCCCGCACCGGACCAATCGCGCCACTCCAAATCCATTCGCACAAAAGTCGCGTAGCCTCGGACGCTTGATTCCCTACCGCAATTTGCGTGGCAACACCGGTTTCGCGCGCCACCTCCGCCATCCTTCGCGCTTCATAAATCGTGTGGGTCAGCGGCTTCTGGCAAAAAACATGTTTGCCCTTCTTCATCGCCGCAATCGAAACTGACGCGTGCAAATTGTCGGTCGTGCAAACCACCACGGCGTCCACATCTTTTTGCTTCTCGAGCAACTCGCGAAAATCCGTGTAAGCCGCACAGCCGTTGTAGGATCCCGACCGCTGCTGCGCTCCGTAATAGCCATTCACAATTTTCTGGCAAGGCTCGCGCCCCGCCACGCCGCTGGTCACGCGCAGCGTGTGCGAAAGCTGAATCGGCTGATCCGGACTCAACCAATCCCACCCGCTATTCACTCCGAGCAATGTCCGCACCGATTTGCAAAACTCATGCTCTTCCCATTGCGGATAATTCGCTCCGCTTTTATTCGAGTCACAGACCGCAACACCTTGCACATCAGGCTGTTTCAAAAAGTGCAGCATCACGCGCAATCCCTGCGCACCCACTCCAATAAAAGCAATGTTCACTTTGTCGCTCGGCGCCATAAATCCCGGCCCGCCCAAAACGTGCCGCGGCACAATCGAAAACCCGACCGCCGCCGAAGCGGTCTTTCCTAAGAATTCTCGCCGCGAGACTTCGCTCTTTTTTCCTTCATTCAATCGTTTCAACTCTCCCATTTCGCACCTCGTCGCCGCAATTCTACATGCACTCCCGCAAAACGTCGATGCTTCCCTGGCTTGGTTCCTCGTACGCCTGTGTCCGACTCTCGTTATGCGTTCAGGTTGTTCGTGTAAACTATTGGGCAGACAGAGACGAAGGTCCAGCGTCACGAAGCTTTCCAACTCTCAACATGAGGCCAAATAGATGACGCCAGCGCAGAAAGAGATTCTTCAGGAACTACAAAATTTTGCCCAGACCGCCCCAACAGTCCAATCCCTCATGGAGCAGATGGCCAAGCGGCTGCACGAGAAGATGACGCGTTATAACTGGACGGGCTTTTATCTGGTCGATCCAGCGGACGCTGGGTACCTCATTGTCGGACCTTACGCGGGAAGCTTTACGCCCAACACTCGATTTCCAATCACCAGGGGGCTCTGCGGCGCCGCGGCCAGTAGCGGTCAGGTGGTAGTTGTGCAGGATGTTTCCACGGATCCGCGCTACCTCGCGGGATCGTCCATGGTGAAGTCTGAGATCGTGGTCCCCATCTTCGCGAACAAGAAGCTCGAGGCGGAGCTCGATATTGAAAGCTATTTTGCGGACACGTTCACCAAGCCGGAACAGGAATTTGTCGAGGCCTGCGCCGGCGTCATCTCCAACTACTTGGCAAAAGGATAGTAAGCTGAATTAAGCCCACGGAAACGCCACCCCCGTTACTTTTGACAGTGGAGGTCTCTCCCGATAGCGGAGAGGATACGCTAGCCACTGAAATAGCCCCGAGAATAAAGACGAGAATGCTCCATAAAGTGGGATGGGAAGATAGATGCAGCGTGCACCCAGTTCTAGAACGCCTAGCCTCTCTGTCCCATCTCCCAGCGCTCCGGCGGTCCAATTGCTTCCCCGTACCTCACCGCGTATGATTGGCAATTCATGCTCTCGGCTCGGCCTATTCTGTCCATGACTCGCAATATCTCCCGCTTCCTACTTCTGGCAACCTTGGCGTTTGCCTTAGCGCCTGCCATTGCGCTGTCGTTCTTCAACGTGCAAGCCCAGGCTCCTACCACCACTGAAATCATTCCGCTTAGCCAAGTTCGGCCAGGGATGCAAGGGTACGCCTACACGATCTTTGCGGGCGACCAAGTCGAAAAATTCGACCTCGAAGTCATTGGCATCATGCCCAATTTCCTCGGACCTGGCCAAACCATCATTCTTGTCCAACTCAAAGGGCCAAAAGTCGAGCACACGGGTGTAGTCGCTGGGATGAGCGGCAGCCCCGTCTATTTCGAAGGCAAACTCGCCGGGGCACTCTCCCTAAAGCTGGGCGTTTTCACCAAGGAGCCCATTGGCGGCGTTACCCCTATCGAAGACATAATTCACCCTCCGGCGCACGCCTCGGCGCAGAACGTCCCATCCGATGCTCCTGCCCAGCAACTCTCGCTCCCTCAGGAGGCGGCCTCTCGCACGGGACTGCCAACCGGCTCGGCCCTCGAGCCTATCGAGACCCCTCTCGTGTTCTCTGGGTATCAGCCCGAAGCCCTACGCCAATTCGCTGGCCAACTCCAAGGCTTCGGCTTTGTAGCGGCACAAGGTGGCACCGCCGCTCCCAAGCCGGATGACGGTCACCTCCTCCCCGGTGATATGGCAGGTATGGTCTTGGTGCAGGGGGACACGTCCATCAGTTCCGCGTGCACCGTCACCGCCATCCGAGCGAATCAGGTTTATCTGTGCGGTCACCCCTTCTTGAGCCTGGGCGACGTGCAATTCCCCATGGCTCGCACGGAGGTCGTCACAACGCTTTCCTCCGAGCTCGCTTCTACTAAGATCATCAATGTCGGCGGCTCGATCGGCACCATTACCGGCGACCATCTCACGGCCGTGACCGGTAAGCTCGGCGCTTCGCCGCCGATGATTCCAATCGACCTGATACTGGCCATGGGCGGCGCCGAAAAGAAACTGCACTTTGAGATGGTCAACCACCCCAAGCTAACGCCCCTCCTTGTTGGTCTAACGGTCTTCAACGGGCTGACACAAAACTCGCTCTACGGCGAAGGCACCACTCTCCATCTTTCAGGTGAAGTTCTAGTCCATGGCCATGCGCCCGTTCTCATCGAGAACACATTCGCGCCGGGTGATGCCTTTTCACCCGACGGTTTGCCCATCGCCATCAATATGCAAAGCGTGTTCAACCGCCTCTTCACCAACACGCGCGAAACTCCCGTTTTTGATCGTATTTCGCTTCGTGTGGAGAGCGTTCCCGGCCGCCAATCCTTCAGCATTGAAAGCGCGTGGTTGGAAAAGGGCGAAGCTGCGCCAGGAGAAACTCTACGCGTACGCGTCTTACTTCGCCCGTACCGCGGTCCCGCGCGCGTGGAAGAAACCACTGTGCGCGTGCCCGACCAGGCCATGCGCGGCACCACGCTGCGCGTTCTCGTCACCGACGGCGACATGCTCAACCGCGCTTCTCGGGGATTCGCTTTCGCAGGCGCAGGCGGCAGCAACGCAGGCCTCGATCAACTGATTGCCATGCTGAACCGCGAGCGCCGCAACGATCGTCTGTACGTGGGCCTCTTCGCACCCACACCGACTATTCTCTGGGACGACAAAGAACTACCCAATATCCCGCTCTCTCAAATTAATGTCATTGATGGCCGGCCCACTCCGGGAAGCGTGCAAGTCCTGCGTGAGTCGCTGGCCAGCGAATCTTCGATAGCGCTAGGCGGCCCCGTTTCCGGTGTTATCTCGCTAAATCTTCAAATCCGGTGACCATGCAAATGCCAAGTCGCAAGCAGAGGGACTCTAAGACGCACAAGCATCGCTTTCAAACCGCGACGCGCGCATTCGCACGGATCGCTTCTTTGTCATTACTCCTTTACTTCTTTACGTCATCTTTCTCGCCTCTGCACGCCGAGCACACCCGCCGCTGGCTCCAAACCACTTACGAAGAATTTCTCAAAGGCACTGCCCACGGCGTAGCCGTCCGCAGCGACGGCCGCTTGGAACTCGCTCCAAAATTCACTCTGCTCGCAGACGCCGATGCCTCTTACCTTTGGTCGCTTCGCATCGACCCCAAAGGCGCACTTTACGCAGCTGGAGGTTCGCCAGCTAAAGTGTTTCGCTTCGATAACGGCGGCAAACCAACTACTGTTTTTGAATCTACCGATTTAGTGGCTCAGTCGATTGCTTTCGATTCGAAAGGTACTCTTTACGTCGCCACTTCTCCTGACGGTAAGGTCTATCGAGTATCTGCGTCTGGCGAAAAATCCGTGTTTTTCGATCCCAAGACAAAATACATCTGGGACATTGCGTTTGGCGCCGACGGCAATCTGTATGTTGCTACTGGAGACAAAGGCCAGGTCTTCTCCGTCACGCCCGACGGCAAAGGCGAACTTTTTTACGCAAGCGATGAAGCCCATATCCGCGTCCTGGCTTTCGACGTGCAGAAAAATCTCCTCGCAGGTACGGAACCCAACGGCCGCATTCTCCGCATCACGCGTCCCGACGCCAAATCCGCCCGCAAAGAGAAAGATGCTTCCGGAGCCGCTGCCGAGGGATTCGTCATCTACGAAACATCTAAGCGCGAAGTCACATCCCTGGCAGTAGCTCCCGACGGCGCCATTTACGCTGCCGCTATCGGCGAAAAACAACACGGCACCTCCGCTCCTTCCACGACGATCATTAGTTCGCCGCAAGGAACCACTACGTTCACCAGCAGCGCTGGTGGCGTTGCTGGAACTGTCTCGGGACAGGTGCAACAGGGAACACCGTTCGTCGCTTTTCCGCCCACTCTTTCCAGCAGCATCTACAGGCTCTCTCCGGAAGGCGCTCCGGATGAACTTTGGACTTCCCGCGATGACGTTGTCTATTCGCTAGGCTTCGCTTCGGACGGACGCGTACTTGCCGGCACGGGCAATAGCGGTTCTCTTCTCGCCATCGACGGCCACGGTGTTTTCGCGCAACTGGCCAAAGCCGGTTCTGCGCAAATCACTGGCATCGCGCGCAATGCCAGCGGAAAAGTCTTCTTGTGTACCGCGAATCCCGGAAAAGTTTTTTCTGTTGGCCCCGAGTACGAAGCCGAAGGCACTTATGAATCGCGTTCTTTTGACGCGCAGCTCTTTTCGCAGTGGGGACGCCTGGATTGGTGGGGACCGCCGCCCACGGTTGCGACTGGCGCAAGAACCGCAAGCGCCTCGGGTGAGCCACGCTTAGAATTTTTCGTTCGCTCAGGTAACACCGAAGATCCCGGCAAGGAATGGTCGCGCTGGTTTGGTCCCTATTCGAAACCCGGAGCCGCGGTCGAAGCTCCGAGCGCTAGATTTTTCCAGTGGAAAGCCGTTATCCATGACGGCCGTCCCGGCGACGGCATAAACTGGGTTAGCCTCGCCTATCTCCCCCGCAACATCGCTCCGGTAATTGACGCGATCGTTCTGCAGGATCCTGGGGTGCGCGCGCAAGGCAACACGATTATCTCGACCGGCCAAGCGCCAAGCGTCGCTCTTAAGATGCCGCCTACACCGAACGCTCCCAACGTCTTCATCGCACAGAACATTACGCCATCAAAATTCGAACAGCCTCCACAAGGTTTCCGCGAAAAAGGTTATCAATCCGTTTTGTGGAGCGCCCACGACGACAACGACGACGACCTTCGCTATTCCATTTATTATCGCGGCGAAAATGAACATGAGTGGAAACTACTGAAGGACAAGCTCGATCAAAAGTTTTATTCCTGGGACACCACGACTCTTCCCGACGGCGCCTATCATCTGAAAATTGTCGCGACCGATACTCCTTCGAATCCGCCCGCCGCTGCGCTCAAGACGGAACGTGAAAGCGAGCGCTTCGAAGTCGACAACACTCCGCCCGTTATCGAGCGCCTGGAAACAGCTTCTGCCGCATCACGTAGCGGCAACTCCAGTACCGCCTCTATCGTCGCGAAGTTCACGGCCCATGATTCCGCGAGCAACATCGACCGCGCTCAATACAGCCTCGACGGTGGGGACTGGACACTCCTGGCTCCGGTTGGAAATGTCAGCGACGCCCTGAGCGAAAACTACGAATTCACGCTGGGCAATCTTGATCCTGGCGAACACACGATCGCTGTCCGCGCCTACGACCGTTTTGAAAACCCTGGCAGCGCAAAAATCACTTTCAACGTAGCCGAGCCCAAACCCTGAGCCGAAAAATTTTCAGCCCAGTTCTAATTTGTTTGAGATTGAGAGTGTTCTGCAGTTTTCGCTAAACTCGCATCCTGCCCCAATTCCCGCGATTCCACTTGGAGGGCGGCATGATTTCCGGCGCTCATGTAATCGTCTATAGCAAAGACGCTGTAGCCGACCGCGCCTTCTTCCGCGACCTACTCGGCTTCCGATCCGTAGACGCGGGCCATGGCTGGCTGATCTTCGCGCTTCCGCCGGGCGAGGCCGCGTTTCATCCCTCGGAAAAGAATGGTCCATACGAACTCGACTTCCTGTGCGAAGACCTCAAGTCCGAAATGGCAACGCTCGCAAAAAAGGGAGTGACGTGCTCTGCGGTTCAGGAAGAGAGATGGGGTTCCGTTACGAGGATTCCACTTCCAAGTGGCGGCTCAATCGGCCTCTATCAAGCGAAGCACCCAACCGCCCTAAACCTCGGCTGACGACCAAATTTTTGTGAATAATCGAGCTAACAAGTCTTATGGGCTGGGCTTTGGAGACGAAGGCTTACGACGTCCAGCGCTCCGGCGCAGGTGTCGAGCTGAATTTCACGATTTCCGCTCCAAACCCGATGCGCCCATCGCCATAGGCTTCATTTCGGACGTGGACGACTCGCGCCGTGCAATGCATCTCCTCGGTTAGGCTCCCGCTCACTTCCCCGGGAATCCGTACAGTGACCTCGATGGGCATACCGACCTGCAAGGGTGCCGACGAAGCGAAATAAAACCCGCCGCGTGAGATATTTAGGGCTTCCGTGAAATGGTCGCTTTTATCCGCGGCCACCCCTGTCGAGCGAAATCGCAGCGGGGTGCGATGATTGTGGCGGGCAAGTTGTCTGCGTTCTGCACCTGGCATAATGTCCTCCTCTAGGCGAGGGAGGTGGTGACGCGGCCCTCGCGCCGTACGAGAAGGGGTATCTAAGCGTAGCAGAGTCAGAAGCCGGGTCAAGCATCAATCCGTCGTACTAGGGGTACTCCAGTTCGGCCCTTGGAACCCGTGCAAGGCTTTGAACCGGCCGGCAACCCTGGCCCTTTGGAGCTGACATAGCCTCTTGATCGCTCCAAGCCGTCCACCGGGCCTTAAAACCGGGGTCACGCCATCCGCAAGTACACAAAATTACATCCCTTATGCCGGTCGCGATCATCGAAGAGTGACTTCGCCCAGAGGAGATAATCCATGATCTTTGGCATGACGGCGTTTACGTTCTTTCACGTGCTGTTGAGTCTAATCGGCATCTTCACCGGCTTAATTGCGTTATTTGGGATGATCGCCGGGAAGCGACTCGATGGCTGGAACGGGATCTTCTTGGTGACCACTGCTTTGACCAGCATCACGGGCTTTTTCTTTCCGTTCCACGGAGTGACGCCAGGAATCAAAGTGGGCATCATTTCGCTGATCGTACTCGCCGTCGCGATTCCTGCCCGCTACGTGAAGCACCTCGCCGGGGCATGGCGCAAGATTTATGCTGTAACCGCCTCAATTGCTCTCTATCTGAACGTCTTTGTGTTGATCGCACAGCTCTTCATGAAGGTGCCTTCGCTCCATGTGCTCGCGCCCACGGGATCAGAGCCGCCGTTTTTGATCAGCCAAGTGGTCGTGTTAGCCATCTTCGTCGTGCTGACCATCGCCGCCGCTATCAAGTTTCACCCCGAAGTCGTCCATGCTTCTTGATCGATTGCGGCTTCCGGGATAAAACGGCAAAGCCGCCGCGAGGTTTGCGCTACGGCTTTGCGGAAGCCTTATCGAGTGCTTCATATTGCGCACGCTGTTGATCCGCTGACGCCTGCGGCGGGGCCACCAAGTGCATTACCGGGTATCCGTCTTTTGCGGAATACTGAGGCCACTGTGGCAGTGCCGCGCCATTTGGATTTCCGGTCTTGGCAAAATTCGTCCAGTACGAACCCATCTGCTCGGATAGCGCATAGTCCGCGGGCCGCCATGGAAGCTTTTTTGAGTCGAGCATCCCAAAGACAAATTCGATTTCCGCCGAATGGTAGGCCCCCTGACTTTCTTGCGGCGGTGCCCCAAGCGCTGGTGGTGCTGACGGGGGCGCTTGATCGAACTCATATCGGTAGACGGGAGAGTTACCCGTTTTGACCTGCATCTCGATCCACTTCCAGGTCCCATAGCCTATGAAATTTGCCGTGGACAGCAGATCGGCCGAAATCTTGGCTTGCTCGTCCGTTTCGGCTGGAAAAGCCTTCAGGACCTCCGGCGCCTTATCTCCATACGTCTGGCTGACCTTCTTTACGAAGTTATCCTTGGTCGGCGCGTCGGCTCCGAAAAATATGTGGTAATTCCCTTCGTCGCGGTTCCAACCCGCAAGCAACGCTATGTGCGCCTGATTGCCCTTCGCAAAAATCTCGGATGGACTTTCCGGTAAGAAGTAGCCGTCGATGTTTGGATCAAAACGGAATGCGTTTTTATTCTTCCAGGCGGCGTCGAGCGTCTCCTGCGAGCTCATCGCCCGCAATTTGTGCAAAGTATCTACTCCAATCGACTCTCCGAATTTCACACCCTCCTGCTCGCTTTCCGCGAGCGGTTTCGCGGTAAGCGTCCTGCCAAAAAACGCGCCGCTCTCTCCAATGGCGCGATGGATCAATCCCTTGGAAGTGGGCGAAGCCATCAGCGCGCTTACGGAAAACGAACCCGCCGACTCTCCAAAAATCGTGATATTTTCGGGATCGCCGCCGAAGGCAGCAATGTTTTTGCGCACCCATTGGAGTGCCGCTGCCTGGTCCAGAAGACCGTAATTCCCCGACGCGTGATGCGCTGATTCCTTGGTGAGATCCGGGTGGGAGAAAAATCCAAAAATTCCCAGCCGGTAGTTCATGCTCACAATCACAACGCCTTTGTGCGCGAGGCGTTCGCCATCCTGCCGCGGCTCGGACGTAGCCCCTGCCTGAAAGCCGCCGCCGTGAATCCATACCATCACGGGAAGTTTCGCGGCCGAGGAAGCTTGTGGCGTCCACACATTCAGATAAAGGCAGTCCTCGCTCGGAGCCGCGTCGCGAAACACCATGTCGTCATATACATTTCCCTGCATACAGTGCGCGCCGAATTCGTTCGCTTTGCGCACGCCTTGCCAGCTTGGAACTGGTTGCGGCTCTTTCCAGCGCAGCGCGCCGACGGGAGGGGCGGCATACGGAATTCCCTTAAAAATTTGAACCTTGCCATCCGTGCTCGTGGAACCTTCGACGCTGCCGGCTTCCGTGCGCACTTGTCCCTCCGCTGCAGAGCTCATTCCTGCCAGCAATAGCGCGGCAATTAAGGCCCACATTACGCGCTCAATGCTCTTCGCATGAATTCTCATTGACTCACCTCGGTTCCCTGGATTTCCCCTCGTCTCGAACCGCGGAGATAGTACCTCCCAAGAGGCGCGCTGAACAAACTTCATTCTTCGCAAATTGCGGTTAACCGGTTAGCGGTAATCGCTTGCTGCGCTGCTTGCATTTCTTGCACGCGTCGCTGAGCGCAGATCTCGCGTCTCTTCGCGACCACATTGGCCTGCTCGCGTATCTGCAACCTACTTCGGCAATCGTTCGGGGCAGCCATTCCTTGTGCAATAATGTGCTTCGTATCGGACTGACGCACGTAGTGCCACAGAATCATCCCGAACGCGGAAAGTCAAAACATCAGGGCATCGCATGAGTACAGTGCCACAAATCGAATCGACTAATTTTCATCCACCCACTTGGGACGACATCCGGGAAGCGCATGCACGCATCGCTTCGCATATCCACCGCACACCTGTTCTTACGTCGCATTCGCTTGACGCGATGGCTGGCGCGCATTTTTTCTTCAAGTGCGACAACTTTCAGAAAACCGGCTCGTTCAAGATTCGCGGCGCTGCGAACGCAATCCTCTCGCTGACCGACGCCGAAGCTGCGCACGGCATCGTGACGCCATCGAGCGGAAACCACGGCGCTGCGGTTGCCTGCGCTGCTGCCTGGCGCGGCGTGCCTGCGTACATCGTCATGCCGAAAAATGCGCCGTCCGTAAAATGCCGCGCGGTCGAAAGCTACGGCGGACGCATCACTTTCTCCGAGCCCACGATCACTTCGCGCCAGGAGACTTCCGCCGGCGTGCAAGCCGAAACC
>Ga0210388_10001740_pt1 | contig 17137 bp, 12 predicted proteins | sample IncBWC19OmetaG_FD_155485 | JGI IMG/M metagenome (GOLD analysis project Ga0210388, IMG submission 155485) | Forest soil microbial communities from Barre Woods Harvard Forest LTER site, Petersham, Massachusetts, United States - Inc-BW-C-19-O ... | reverse complement strand
CTGCGCGCCGCAGGGCTCACCAGCATCAATATTGACCTGATTGCCGGGTTGCCTGGCCAAACCATGGCAAGCTGGCGCGAATCCCTGGCCTGGATCGAAAAACTAGATCCTCCGCATGTCTCCGTCTACATGCTCGAAGTGGACGAAGACAGCCGCCTCGGCGGTGAAATTCTGCTCAACGGCAAACGCTACGGCGCGCCGGATGTTCCCTCCAGTGATCTGACCGCGGAGCTTTATGAAATCGCGGTCGAAGAATTACAGCGTCTGGGGATTCATCGCTACGAGATTTCGAACTTCGCCCGGCCCGGTTTTGAGTCGCTCCACAATCTGAAATATTGGCGGCTGGAGCCTTACCTCGGTTTCGGCGCGGACGCGCATTCTTTTGTCGGGATGCGGCGTTTTCAAAATGTCGAATCGGCTAGCGATTACGTTGCAGCCAAATCACCGAGGCTCGATTCGACGCCGGCCAATCGAGCCGAAGAGCGCTTCTTCGTAGGCCTCCGGCTGACGGATGGAATTCGACCGGAACCGGGCGAGTGGACTCGTTTTGAAGGACCGATCCAGCGCTTCCTGAAGGAAGGCCTACTGGCGAAAGATGGCGAAAAACTTCGGCTAACGAATCGCGGCGTTCTGCTCTCGAACGAAGTCTTCGCGGAATTCATCACAATATGACCATCGACCTCCGTAGCGATACCGTTACTCGCCCCACCGCCGCTATGCGACGCGCCATGGCCGATGCCGAGGTGGGCGACGATGTTTACGGCGAAGATCCGACGGTAAATCGGCTGGAGCAACGCGCGGCCGAGATTCTTGGCAAGGAAGCCGGCCTGTTTGTGCCGACAGGCACCATGGGCAACGTGATTGCGATTAAGATCCACACCGAGCATGGCCAGGAAGTGATATGCGAATCGCGGGCACATATCCTGGATTGGGAGCTTTCCATGACGGCGTGGTTCGCCGGTTGTTTAATCCGGCCGGTTTATGTAGAGGACGGCATCCTCACCTGGAACAAAATTCATCACGCAGTGCGATTCAAAAGCCCGCATTGCGCGCCCACCGGGCTTATCGAAATCGAAAACACGCACAACATGGCCGGCGGCAGAGTTTATCCCATGGACGTGCTTGACGAGATTTGTGGAAACGCGCACGACGCCGGCATCCCGGTGCACATGGACGGCGCCAGGATTTTCAATGCGGCCTGTCATCTGAACCGGCCGGTTCGCGAGCTTGCCGCGCCTGCCGATACGGTGATGTTCTGTCTCTCGAAAGGCCTGGGAGCGCCGGTAGGGTCGATGCTGGTGGGCCGCGCGGAAGCTATCGAACGCGGCCGGCTGTATCGCAAGCGGCTGGGCGGCGCCATGCGGCAAGTGGGCGTACTGGCCGCGGCGGGATTGATCGCGCTGGAAGAAATGCCCAACCGCCTGGGTGAAGATCATGCCAACGCGCGATTCCTGGCCGGCGAGCTGGCGAAGCTTGATGGATTGAAAATTCATCCCGAGCGTGTGCAGACCAATATTGTGATTTTCGATGTCGGGGCCACCGGACTCAGTGCCCCGGAATTCACCGCACGGCTGAAGAATTACGGCGTTGTGATGGGCGAAGCCTCTACGCCGCGTGAGGTGCGCGCAGTTACGCATTTCGATGTCACGCGCCAGGATTGCGCACGGGCGGCCGAAGCCGTGGCCCAGCTACTTAAGCAAATTTCGGCACCACAAAAGGCTTCCGATACTCACGCATGAACATGGCGGTTGCTTCCGCATCGCCTGTGCAGGTGTAAGAGGCCGCGTCGAAATTCAAGGTGCGTCCCACGCGGTAAGAAATGTTGGCCAGGTGGATCAGCGTTGTCGAAATCGCGCCTTCTTCGATCTCCGCGTTTAGATCAGAGCGCTTCCCGCTGCGCACCACATTGATGAAATTCTCGAAGTGATTCTCGCCGGCGGTTCGGGTTGGTCCCGGCTCCTGCTCCTTGCCGAGCCAGGTCTTGTAAGTGGTATAGCCGTCGATGGCCATGTAGCCTTTGGAGCCATAGAACAAATTGCCGATGGTGTTCGGATCGGATGATTTCCCGATTCCGCCTTCGTGATTCGAAATCCAATGGCGGACCTCGAATTCCATCATCTTCTTCTTGCCGCCATCGTTGAACTCGTAACTGGCGGTAAGAGTATTGGGCGTTTCCTGATCGTCGTCGAACATGAAATGGCCGCCCATGGCAGTAACCCTGGTGGGATACGTCACGCCCAAACCCCAGCGGGCGATGTCCAGCTCATGGATGCCTTGATTACCCAGGTCGCCATTGCCGTAGTCCCAGAACCAGTGCCAGTTGTAGTGAAAGCGATTCTTGGTGAAGGCGCGTTGCGGCGCGGGGCCCAGCCACAGGTCGTAATCCACGCCCGGAGGAACTGGTTCAACCGGCGTGTGGCCGATGGTGTTGCGCCATTTGTAGCACAAGCCGCGGGCCATGTAGACGTCTCCCAGCAGGCCGTCGCGCATGCTCTGCACGGCTTCCTGAAGTGCCGGTGAGGAACGGCTTTGGCTGCCCTGCTGAACCAAACGGTCGTACTTTCTTGCCGCAGCGACAATTTGGCGCGCTTCGAACATGTCGTGCGAGCACGGTTTCTCGACGTACACGTGCTTGCCGGCCTGACAGCTCCAGATGGTCTGCAGTGTGTGGGAGTGGTTCGGCGTGGCGATGGAAATCACATCGATGGATTTGTCTTCCAGAAGCTTGCGCAGGTCGGAATATGTGGCCGGACGTTTGGACAACTTGCCAGCCGCTTCGTTCAGCACGTTCTCGTCGATATCGCACAGTGCGGCGATTTCGACATTCGCTATACGGCCGTAGCTTTTCAAGTGGTCTTTGCCGCGTCCACGCAATCCGACGCAGGCTACGCGAACAGTATCGTTGGGGCTGGGCATGGCGCGCCGCGCGGCCGCCAGTACGCCGGCGGAACTCATGAGAAAGTGTCTGCGATTCATAAGCTCACTCCTGACCGTCAGTATAGCGCCGGAAATCGGGGAATGAGTATCCTGTCACCGGTTTTTAGTAGGCGGGGGCGTCGCTGGCTGGGAACGATTCTTCCGACGCTTCGGTTACGCGATCTAACGGCGACGCTTTGGAATGTAGCAAACCGGCGCCGGCCACTACGGCGGCGCCGCCCACGCCCAATAACATTACGCCGGTCCAGGGCGGAAGGCGCTTCCGGATTCCGAAGCCGAGCAGTGCTGCGCCACCCAGTAATATCATGATGCGTTCTTCAAAAGCCGATATTTGTTTGCGCATACAGGATGGCAGTGCAGGTAATGTGCCATCGCAAGCTTATGAAAGCCAAAAAGTTAAGGCAAAGTTACAGAGCAAAAAATACAGGTTATTCGATGCGCAGTGACCGCATGGGATCTAACCGGACGGCCCGGCGCGCGGGAACATAGCTGGCGGCGAGCGCTATGGCTACCAGCAGCATGGATACGGCAGAGAATGTCAGTGGATCCGTAGGGCTGACGCCGAAGATCAGGCTTTCCATCCAACGGGTCAGCACGAAAGCAGCAGCGCCGCCAATCAGGACACCAGCCACTGCCAGCAGCAATCCCTGGCGCAATACCAGCCCGGCGACATTGCGCGCGGAAGCACCAAGAGCGATTCGAATGCCGATCTCGCGCATGCGCTGGGTGACGGTGTACGCGAGAACACCGTAGATACCGACGCTCGCGAGCAGCAAGGCGAGCGCGGCGAACACACCGAACAACAGCATGTTGAAGCGGCGCTGCGCGAGGCCCTGGGCCATGAGTTGCTCCATGCTGTATACATCCGCGACGGGCTGATTGGGATCGATGACCCAGACCTGGTTTTGGATGGCATTGATGAGGCGCAGCGGATCGTCGGCTGTCCGCACAATGAGGGCGATCGGGCTTAGATTGCGGGTGGGGAGAAATAGTTCCGGGCGCACTTCGGTATCGAGTCCCATCTGGTGGGTGTCAGGTTTGACGCCGACCACGGTTAAAGCCCGGGGATCTGGGCCGTTGCCGAGCAGCAGGACTTTGCCAATGGCATCGCCGCGGGGTGAAATGCGCCTGGCCAGTGCTTCGTTCACCACGATTACGGATGGTTTGGATTGCTCGGCGTCGGAACGCGTGAAGGAGCGTCCGCGAAGAATGGGCATTCCCAGCGTTTCGAAATATCGGTCGCCCACGGGCGTCTGGTCGGTGAGCAAGCCGGTTCCATCGGCGGGCGCGGGTGTTCCTTCCACGCGAAATGGAGTGGCGGAAATCCGGTCCAGCATGGGAAGACCAGATCCCATGGCCACGGATTGAACGCCGGGGACGCGCGCTACGCGATCGAGCAACTCGTCAACGAAGGCCTTGGCCCGCTTTTCGTCCTGGTATTTGGGCGCGTTGAGATTGATGTGCATGGTGAGCAGATGATCGGTGCGGAATCCGGGCGAGATGGAGAGCAGGGAGGCCATGCTGCGGATCATCAGGCCGGCTCCGGCAAGCAGCACTAGCGCCAATGCGACTTCAGAAACCACAAGGACATTTCGTAGACGTCCGGAGACTCCGCTGCCGCCTCCGCGACCACCTTTGCCGAGCGATTCGTTGACATTTTGCCGCGCGGTTTGAATGGCCGGCGCCAGGCCAAAAATCAGGCCGGTGAGCAGAGCCGCGGCGAGCGTAAACAGGAGCACTTTGGCGTCCAGCGTCAATTGATGCAAATGATAATTGTCTTCGGGCGCGAATCTCCGGATGGCTTGAATTCCGGCGAAAGCCAGCGCCACGCCCGCGGCTCCAGCAATGACGCTGAGAAGCAGGCTTTCCGATAGCATCTGGCGCGCCAGGCGCCAGCGTCCCGCGCCGAGAGCGATGCGAATGGCGATTTCTTTTTCGCGCCCCGCGGCCCGGGCCAGCAGCAGATTGGCCACATTGGCGCAGGCGATCAGAAGCACGAAGCCTACCGCGAACTGCAGCACTACGATGGCGCGCCGCATCACCCGTCCCACGTCTTCGACGAACAGCGGAAATACGTTAACTCCGAAGGTAGTGTTCAGCTTTGGATACTGCTCAATCAAGCGCCGGTCAATGGAAGACATTTCGGCACGAAGTTGTTCCAGCGTGGCGTTGTCCTTGAGACGGCCAAAAATGAAATTCTGCCGCTCTTCCAGATCGGCTTCGCTCATTCCCGCCGCGTTCGAAGTTAGCCAGACGTCCGGTTTTTTCTGCTCGAAGCCTTCCCACATGGCGGGAAGGTGAAACTCCGCGGGCAGTACGCCGATGATGGTGTAGGGAGCGTCATCCAGGTGAATGGTCTTGCCGATCACGCCGGGATCTTTCGCGAATTTCCGTTCAAATAGAGCGTGGCTGATGACGGCCACCGATCCACGCTTACCGGGCGAATCCGATGCCGTGAATCCGCGGCCTAGCTCAGGCTGTACGCCCAGCAGGTCCAGGAAATTGGTGGATGCGTTCACGCCGTCCACCTGTTCCGGCTTGTCCTGGCCGGTGATGTTCACCTGCGACTGCTTGAAATAACCAAGATCGGAGAGCAACCGGCTCTGACGCTTCCATTCGAGTGCGTCTTTGAGGCAGGCGGGCAAGCGCTGGGCGAGAAATCCGCCGACCAGAGGGTTCGATTCCCAAATCATGACCAGGCGGCCGGGGTCGCGGTAAGGGAGCTGGCGGAGCAGCACGGCATCCAGGGCGCTGAACATGGCGGTGTTGGCGCCGATTCCGAGGGCGAGAGCGAAGATGGCCACTACGACGAAGCCAGGGGTTTTTAGATAGGATCGGACGGCGAAGCGGAGGTCCTGGAGCATGTAGGAGGGTACGCATGGGGAGGGGTTAGGGTTCCAATAAGAAGCCAAGCCGTCGGCATGAGTGCCGACGCTGCAGGCAAGAGTGCCTGCGCCACGTCACCAGCCATCAGTCCCTAGCCCCCAGTCCCTAGCCCCGGCGCAATGGCGGCGCCGGGCAGGGAGAATTCGGCGGCGCGGGCGTCTTCGTAGAACATGCGGACCGTGTCGAGCGAGAAATCGTCCAGGTCGCGGCCCAGCATGGGCAGCTTTTTTAGCAGATCGTGCGTGACGGTGATTATATGGCAGCCGATATTGTCCGCCTGGACAATATTAAACAGCTCGCGGGGGCTGGCCCAGATCAGTTCAATCTGGGGATGGTTGCGCATGCGCAGCAGAGCGCCACAAAGGATAGGAAGGGGATCGATCCCGGCATCGGCAACCCGGCCGGCGAAGATGGAAATGCAGGCCGGCGTTCCGTGCCGCAAGCTGGGAATTACGGCGTCCACTTGATGGAGCGTCATTATGGCGGTGACGTTCACCTTCACGCCTTGCCGCGAAAGCCGGTCGACCAGCGGCACCGAACTCTCGCGCCGGGTGTTGGTGATGGGGATTTTCACGTAGACATTTTCGCCCCACTCGGCAATCCGCAGGGCCTGTTGTTCCATTTCTTCGAAGTCGTCGGAGAGGACTTCGAAGGAGAACGGACGGTCCGGAATGGCGCGGGTCAGCTCGCGGCCGAAGGATTCGTAATCCTTGACGCCCGCTTTGCGCATGAGTGTGGGATTGGTGGTGAAACCGGAGATCAGCGAATTTTTGGCCAGTTCCAGAATGGAAGCCAGATCGGCGCCGTCGGCGAATATCTTGACCTGCAGTGTGGCGGCTCTCGCTTGAGAAACGCCCGAAGCCAAATTCCGCAAGGAATCAGGCATGGCGGCGCTGCTCCCCGTGAGCTGTTTCGACAATCCAGGTGGCGGCTTCGCGCAGAGAGCGGACTTTGAGATAGGGGCCATCGGGCCGGCGCTCACGATACCCATGGTCGACGAAGACGGCCCGGCAGCCGGCGCGGTGACCGGCCTCCACGTCGCGCCAGCGATCGCCGACGATGTAGCTGGAAGGCAGGTCAATATTCCAATTGCGCGCGGCATCCAGCAGCAGGCCCGGGCGCGGCTTGCGGCAAGCGCAGCGCGCGGCATCGTCGTGCGGACAAACGCGGATGTCGTCCAGATCCAGGTAACGCTGCAGGCGGCCGTTGATTTCAGCCACTTGCGCGGCGCTGGTGGCGCCTCGCGCGATGTCCGGCTGATTGGTGATGAGAATCAGCTTGAAGCCGGCCTCATGAAGTTTGCGGCAGGCGTCGCGGACCCCAGCCAGCAATCTGAGTTCGGCCAACGTGGCGGGCGGGTGGGGTTTTCCCTCGCGCAGGATGGCCCGGTTCAATACGCCGTCACGATCGAGAAAAACGGCGCGGCGCATTATAACCTTCCCGCGCGGGTGTCTTCGAGCATGGAGTGCATGGACACGCACAGCGCCTGCTGGGACGTCCGGCGGCAATTCCAGCCCAGGCCGCGGATGCGATCCGTGTTCAGGCGAACTACCGGAACGTCGCCCTTCCAGCCCCGGTCTCCGCCGGTGTACTCGAGCCGCACTTCTTCGTCCGAGAGCCCGGACACTTCCATCGCCAGGCGCGCGATTTCGTTGACAGTGATGTAGTCGCCGGTGGCGACGTTATATACTTCAAAGTTTTTGGAGGTCTTCTGATGAGCCATCAGAACCGCCTCCACGACATCTTCTACGAAAATGTAGGATTTGCTCTGGCGGCCATCTCCCAGAATCCGCAAACGGTCCGGCTGCTGGCGCAGGCGGCGGACGAAATCGAAGCCAACGCCGTGGGTCTGGCGGCGTCCCACGACATTGCCGAAACGGAAAGCGCAAGCGGTGATGCCGAACATCGCGCAATAGGATGCTATCAGGGCCTCACCAGCCAACTTGCTGGCTCCGTAGGTGGACACTGGGATTAGCGGGCCGAGATCTTCCGTAGCTTCCAGTTCACCCAGATCGCCGTAAACGCCGCTGCCGGAAGCGTAAAGGAGACGCGGGGCTCCGCTGCGGCGCATGGCTTCCAGGATCTGTTGGGTGAGGAAAGTGCCCTCGCGAAAATCGATGTCCGGTTCTGTGACCGCCCGCGCGATGTCCGGATTCGAAGCCAGATGGATCACCACGTCGTGACTGGCCATAGTGCGCTCCAGCGCGGCCAGATCCTTTACGTCGCCGTGGATCACACGCAGACGCGCATCACCTTGATGGTGGGCGTAATGCCACTCCCGGCCGGAGGAGAAATTGTCGAACAGCGTGACCACTTCCACTGCGGGATCGGCCAGCAGCCGGTCTGTAAAATGGCTGCCGATAAAGCCCGCTCCGCCGGCCAGAAAGAAGCGGCGATCCGTCATCGTACGGACTCCCACTTGGTCTGAGAGCGCTGCAACTGCGGATGGCTAACCAATAAATGCCAGATTACGGCGCACAGGCCTTCGGTGTGCGGCGTAATGCGCTCCGGATTCACGGTTGGAATAACCACGCAGCTTTCCGAGACCTGGTGCGTGAATCCGCCGTCGCGGCCCACGATGCCGAACACATGAGCGCCCGCCGATATGGCTGTTTCGAGGGCCTTGACGATGTTTACCGATACGTTCTTTTCCACGCTGCCGCCGCCTACGGAAAACACCAGAACGGCGTCTTTGGAGTTGATCCGCGAGCCTTCCAGCCAGCCCGAAAAACAGCTCTCCCAGCCGTCGTCATTGGCGCGCGCCGTGAGTTCAGACACGTTGTCGGTGGGGGCATAAGCCTCAAAGCCACAGAGCTTGCGAAAATCGTTTACCGCGTGGCCGGCATGGCCAGCCGAACCTCCCACACCCAGGATGAAGAGGCGTCCGCCGCTTTGGCGCACCTGAGCCAGACCCCAGGCCATATGCTCAATCTCGCCGGCATCCAATTGTTCGAGGATGGCGATGGTTTCGGCCAGAAACGAGGCCGAGAAACTGCTTACCGCGACCTCTGCGGGCGCCGGGCTACTTTCCGCGCTAATGCCCTGCAGTAGGTCATTCAGACTGATCACGCACACACTCCTGCTATTAATTCGGACAACCGCAGCGTTTTCAATAGGTGGCTAGGGGAAAGAAAGGCCGGGGCTAGGGGCTGAGGGCTGGGGGCTCATGGCTGGTGGCTAGTTGCTGGTGGCTGGTTGCTGGTTGCTGGTTGCTGGTGGCTAGTGGCTGGTGGCTGGTGGCTACGCTCCGGGTAGATGGCGGCCGCTGGTAATGGTGGCAGAGGGTGGAAGGCAGAGGGCAGAACCAGCCCCAGGTCCCCCGCCCCGACACCAGTCACCAGCAACCAGCAACCAGTCACCAGCAACCAGTCACCACCAACCAGCCGCAGCTAGCCGCTCACTGGGCGGGATGCGTAAAGGCCAGACGGAAGATCCGGCGGAAGGTCCAGAGAGTGGAGGCCCAGCGGTGGAGGGTGGTTTGGCCGATGCGTTCGTTGTAGGGGATGAAGACTTCTTTGATATGGAAACCCATTAATGCGGGTTTTAGGAGCAAATCCACCGGTAATGCCGGGCCGTTTGGATCTACTTTCACCTGTTCGATCACCTGACGGCTGTAGGCGCGCATGCCGGAGTGGAGGTCGGTGGATTTTACTCCCACCAGGATGCGTCCGGTGACGGCGAAGACCCAGTTGGCCACATAATTAGCCCAGGGCATGGCAGCGGGGCGTTTCTCCAGCCGGGAGGCGTTCACTAGATCGCAATCGCCCGAAAGCACCATGTCGGCCAGGCGCGGAATTTCGACCGCTGGATAGGTGCCATCACAATCTAATGTTACGGTCACGTCGCCGTAGCATTCCTGGAGCACGCGCGCCATGGCATTGCCGTAGCCGCGCGGCGGAAACTGCCGGATTACCCGCGCGCCCAACTGCTCGGCGATTTCCGGAGTAGCATCCCGGCTGCTGTCTACAATCACGATCTCGTGCTCGCGATCGTGCAGCGCGGCGCGAATGTCCGCGATTACGGCGGCGACGGCCTTTTCCTCGTTCATGGTGATCATAGCGACCGAGATCATTGCTGGTGAGATCATTGATGTTGCTTCTCCAAGAACTTCTCCGGGACGCCGATGCCAACTTGCAAGGCGTGGAGCTGCTGCGAAAGGGAGTTCTCGGGTTCGGCGAGAATCACAAATTGGAAGGCGAAGAGGGCCGGCCAGAGGCTGCAGATTGCGCGCTCGATGGGGTAAAACCATTTCAAATAGAGCTGGTATGGACCGGATTCCATGATGGACGCGGAATCCTGCTGGCCGTCGGTGAGGCCTGCGCGGCCGTAAACTTTCTTTATCAAGGGAACAAAGGGCCGCAGAATTCCGGGCGTGATGCGGTCCTTCGAGACCGCCAAGCCGGCTTCGCGCGTGAACTGGCGGAACGTCGCGCGGGTGAAGAAACGGATGTGAGTGCGGTCCAGTGTGCCGGTGTCCTGATATTGGAAGCGGCCGGCCATTATAGACAGGCGCACGTTCCAGATGGCGATGTTGGGAAGCGAGATCAGTACATGGCCGCCTGGGGCGAGCAATTGATAATGGCTGGTGAGGACCTGAGCGGGATCGTAGAGGTGCTCGAGAATATCCGAAAAGACGATCACATCGAATTTGCGATGGCCGAAAAAGGGGTAGAGTTCCGGCCGGGTGACGTCGGCCACGTATGCTTCCGCGAGGCGCGTCCGGGCCTTGGCAACGGATTGTTCGGAGAGATCGACGCCCACTACACGGTGTCCGTGGGCGCGCGCCAGTTCCGCGCCGTGTACGCCGGAACCGCATCCGACGTCCAAAACCGAAAGCTCGCGAGGAAGACTGCGCAGGATGTTCGGAATCTCGGGATTGGCGATTTCGAAATAGGGCCGCTGGGATTTCATACTGCGACCGCATCCGGATTTACTCCGGCCCGTGGCTCACCAGCGAGGGCTTCCTGGTTCAAACGATCGGCCAGCTTGAGGGCCCGCTCGATACACACGTCCATGTTGATGTATTCGAATTCAGCCACGCGCCCGCACAGCGGAATGCCGATCTGTTCGAAATATGCTTTGGCTTGTTTGAGGCTCCGGCGGGAGTTGTCGTCCTGCACCACGTAGCCATATTTGGTGCGAAGCACGCGGCCGTAACAGACGTTGGCGGGGGCGCCGAGCCCCATGTTTTGGAGATCGCCGATGACCGAGGCCAGGATCTGCTCATCCGACATTTCGTGCGTGCCATCGCCAGGATTAGTAGTGATTTCGGCTTCGATGATAGTCTTGCCCTGCGGGGCGTTGTGCGGGCTGAAAACGGCTGGAAACGACAGGCGGTGAAAACGTACCGCGGGATCGGGCACGTAGATGGCGGTGTACTCCGGCAGCGTGGTGGAGTGGAAACCGACGGCGACGGTGATCAGCGAGTTATAGCGGAGCGAGTCAACGGCAGAGATGATATCGGCCGGGACGCCATCGAGCGCGTGGGCCAGCTCCTGAATGGGGATGGTCGAAACGAGCTTCTCGAAGCGGCGAATGAAGAGGCCGTTCGATACGCACCACTGGCCGTCTTCTTTCCAGACACGTTCGACATCGAAGTAGGGGGTGATGTTTTCCACCTTTTGCTCGATGGCGCGCGGCAGCGATTCGATGCCTCCGCGCAGCGGGTAATTGAAGTAGAGCTGGTGCGTGTAGCCTTCGGTCTCGACGCCGACCGCGGCCTTGATGACATCTTCGAGTGGAGGTTTGGGCACGCGGCCTTCCACCCATTCCAGGCCCAGTTCTTCGGCGGGAACGTTCCAGATTTTTTCGTTGTAAGGGATGAGGTACTTTTCCGCGAGGCCCTTTCCGAAGTGGTGATACAGCCATTCCTTGAAATTGGTTTGGGGCGGCGGATAGTCGTTCTTAATGTAGTGATACAGGCACTCGAAGCGGTCCTGCGGTTCCAGGTCGAATAGTCCGTTTTCGAAGGGATATTTTACGTAGCGACCCTTGTAGAAGATTTTGTTGTTGCGGCGCGCGAGGTGGACGTTGTCGCCGAGGAGCGAAACCATGTAATCCACCATCTGCTGATTGCGCGAGAAGATGATGTGTGGACCGCCGGCGTCGTAGGTAAAGCCATCCTCCTGGACGGTCTGGCAATGACCTCCGCCGCGGCTATCTTTTTCCAGGACTTCGCAGGGTTGGTGCAGGTGCGCGGCTATGCTGATTCCGGCTAAGCCGCCGCCTAATATGCCAACAGCCAAAGTTATACCCTCCTAAGAACTTGGCAGGCGGAAGCGCCTGCCACACTGCTCCACCATGTTGATAATCGGATGGTTAGCGTGGTTTCTGTAGTGTCCATCTAATGGAATGAAAACAGTGTAGGGCGGACCCCTGGACCCGCTCTTCGGGGCACCGTTATTTCAGAAGCAGGCCGACGTGGGCGTCGGCTGCGGACCAGGGGGTCCGCCCCGCTGGGACTATCTGTAACTAGTCAGCCGCACCGGGGATTGGTCCGGTTCCAGGAGCCACGTCTGGCGGTTTTTGAAATATTGGACTAGCGGGCGGTCTTCCGCCGTGCCCATTTCGCGGGCCCAGACTATGGGTTGTGCGTCGATATTGGCTAGATTTTCGACCCATTCTTCGTGGATCAGGTGGTCCGGGGAATAGCGCACCAGGACTAGCTTGGGGGCTGGATCTTTTTGGAGGGTTTGTATTACGGCGTCCCGCGCCAGGGCTAGCCTGGGGACTTCTTCGCCGCTACGGAGGTCGAGTACTTGGTTCGCGAAGTGGAATAGGAAGAGTGCAACCACGGCCATGGAGATTACAATACCGGCCGGCTTCCAGGTCCAGAGGCGCGTTAGCGTCTGCAGGAATCTTAGATAGAGCAAGCCGGTTATGCATGCCACGTAGTGGGGCATGGTGCCGACCAGTGGGGCGACCAAGGCGATCGATGATGCGCCCAGCAGAATCGCCGTAAGACGCTCCTCACGCGTCTTGAGTCTGTACGGCCAGATCAAGAGCGGGATGAATAGCGGCCAGAATCCGAAGTAGAAACGATAGAGGTCCGAGAGCCGTGCGAAGAAGGAACCTAGCGGGTCGGCCTGTGCGGCTTGCACTTTGCCAACGAACCACTCGGCCCAGAATTCGCGCATTACCGCGTGGTGATAAATCGGCTCGGCGTGCGTCTTAGCCCACATGAATACGGAGGTCACTGCGTATTGCTGGTCGTGAAGTTGATAGGGCAGCAGAAGCGCGTTTCCGGTGACGCGATAGTTGTCGTAGGCCATGCCTGCGCCGGCGATTGCCAGGACTGTTGCGGCTTCGAAGAAAGGACGGAACGAGAAATTCGCACGAGTCCACCAGAACAGCACTGCCGCGGAGATCAGTCCGAGCACCAGGAAATCAAAGGGGCGCGAAGTGACCAGAATGGCCAGCCCGAAGCCGAGCGTCCAGCCGTGATTTGCTTGGCCGCGGAGCGCGATGCGGGCGATGGCGCCGAAAACGAGAGCTCCACCGATGGCTGGGATTGCCCCGCCATAGTAGGAGTTCATCCAATAATCGAAAATGCCGAGGCGCAGCATGATCAGCAGCGCGCCTAGGAGCGCCGCGCCAGGTGAGGTCCAGCCTTGCAACATCCAGCAGATTGCCGCGCACATCAACGCGACGCTGAGCAGTACGCCGATCCATGGCTGGCCGAAGAATTTCTGACCGAATGCCAGCATCAGTCCGGGAAGTGGAGGGTACTTGGAGGCGTAGGTGGGTTGCTGGATTACGTGAAACGTCTCGAAGTGTAGCCAGAAAGGATGGGGAGGGTTGGCGAGGCGCCCGGATGCGTAGGTATCGGAAGCAAGCAGGTAACTGAATTCGTCGTGGACTGCAGGCTGGGGGATGTGCATCCAAGGGAGCAGGGCGAGGCGGAGGGCTATGGTGAGGAGGAAGACAAAGGCGCAGGCTAGCTGGGGGCGATTGGCGAGGGAGTGTGTGGGTCCGGCTTCGCTGGGGCTGATGGCGAGAGTGGGGGCGTACGTCACGGGATTACCGGTACGACGCTCCGTTGAAGATGCCTGGTGGCGCACGCACTCTTCGGTGCTGCATCGACACTCATGTCGATGTCCGCCCGACGCCGAGACGAGTCTCGGCGCAGCACGCAAGAGTGCGTGCACCACGGGGACGCCACTATCACGGTTGGTAGGATCACGTCCGTTCCCTGATCCGTTGGCGAGAAAGCGCCTGCCAACGCGAATTTTGGCCCGCTCCCTTCCGGCAATGAAGCGGCAACCCTTAACATCGTCAGTTAAATTGTTAACTTTAGCTGGGTATACTGATCCATGAGGTGTTGGCTGCTACTCCTGGCATGCTGCGCCGGCGCGCAGCGCTTGCCATTGAGGACTTTCACGGTTGCCGATGGCTTAGCGCACGACGAGGTCAATAAGATCGTCCGCGATTCTCGGGGCTTCCTTTGGTTCTGCACGGCGGAAGGGCTCTCCCGGTTCGACGGCTATAGCTTTGTGACGCTGGGAGTGAAGCAAGGGCTGCCCCATTCGAACGTCAACGATATTCTGGAAACGAAAGACGGCGATTATTGGGTGGCGACCGATGGAGGATTGGCCCTGCTCCATCGAAACGGGCGTCCGGAGTCGGCCATGTTCAGCGTGGTCCTGCCGGAAGGTGAGCGCCGGGGCGCCAAGGTTGTCAACGTGCTGCTTGCATCAGGCGATGGCGTCTGGGTTGGCACCTGGGACGGCCTGTATCGATTGCAGGAAGCTGGCGGCCGGTTCTCACTGCGTCCGGTGGATATCGGGCTAAGAAACGAATATCCGGAGCAGCGGGCGATTGCCGATCTGGTGGAAGACCGCGGGCACTCATTGTGGATCGCAACTCCGGATGGTCTGTACCGGCGCTGGCCGGACGGCAGCGCCGCGCGCTACACGGTGCATGACGGTCTGCCGAATGCTTACCTGCATTGCCTGCTGCGGGATCATCTGGGAGGGTTGTGGGCCGGGACGCGAGAAGCGGGGTTTTTCCGTTTTCGCGCGGATGCGACGCATCGCCCGCCGGTGGTGGAATCCTTTGCGAAACGCGAGGGAATGCCGAAGTGGGTTTACCAGCTCTATGAAACTTCGGACGGGCATCTTTGGGCCGCGGGCAACAAAGGGTTCTATGAATATTTGCCGGATTGGGTGGAGCACCAAGGGAATTTTCGCGCTTACACGGATAGGGAGGGCGTCAGCTTTCGCGATGTCAGTACACTCTGCCAGGATGGCGCCGGAAACATCTGGTTAGGAACGCTTGGCGAGGGCGCTGCAAGACTGGCGCGCGGAGGTTTTGAGACCTACAGCGCACAGGATGGCATTGTGTCGGCCGGCGCGATTTTCGAAGATCGCGGCGGCGCGGTTTGCTTCCGGGGTTACGTTCCTGACTCCGTTCACGCGGGGGAAGTGAAACAATCGTTCGCGCGATTTGACGGGCGGCGGTTCCGAAGCTTTCTGCCCGAGGCGCTACGGAATCACGATACCGGCTGGGTTTCCGACGGTGTCACACTGCAGGCCCGGAACGGCGAGTGGTGGGTGGGTACGGCGGAAGGGATCTATCGATTCTCGGCGGCGAGCGATCTAACCGCCCTCGAAAAGGCCCGGCCACTGGCAATTTACACGGTGCGAGGCGGCTTAACGAATCCACAAGTGTTCCGGTTGTTCGAAGACTCGAAGGGATGCATTTGGGCGTCCACCATTTCATCGCAGATGAATGGGCTGGCGCGTTGGGAACCGGATGGCCGCGCTTTTCAAGACCTGGCGGGAAGGCCTGGCCTGCCTTCGTCGGGAAACGATATTGCGCGTTCGTTCGGCGAGGACCGCAACGGCAACGTGTGGATAGGATTTAACCGCGCTTTAGTTCGCTATCGCGATGGGAATTTCACTTCCTTCACAACCAAGCAGGGATTGCCGGCGGGTGCGATTGAGCAGATCCATTTGGACCGGGCGGGCCGCTTGTGGCTGGCATCGGCCCTCAGCGGGTTGATTCGCGTGGAAAATTTAAGCGGCGAGAAGCCTGTTTTTACGGCGTACTCCAACGCGGAGGGGATCTCCAGCAATACGATCAGCGTGATTACCGAGGACGCATTTGGGCGCATCTACGCCGGTTCGGGGCGCGGACTGGACCGGCTAGATCCGGCTACGGGACGTATCAAACATTTCAGCATCGGAAATGGCCTGCCATCCACAGGATTTCTGAGCGCATTTCGCGACCGGAGCGGGGCGCTCTGGTTTGGAACGCGGAAGGGGCTCTCGCGGTTTGTACCTACGCTGGATAAATCGCCGGCCCCGCCCATACTGCTCACCGGAGTGCGAATCGCAGGGTCGGCGCGATCCGTTCCGGCGCTGGGCGGCGCGGAGCTTTCCCTGGGGAGCTTGCATTCCAACGAAAATCATTTGCAAATCGATTTCGCCGGATTGAGTTTCGTGGCGGGCGAAACGCTGCGATACACCTATCAGTTGGAAGGCGCCGATGCAGGCTGGAGTGCACCGGGGGAATTGCGAACGGTGAATTACGCGCATCTCGCTCCGGGAGGATACCGGTTTCTGGTGCGCGCCGAGAACTCGGATGGTACGGTGAGCCCGATGCCGGCCAGCGTCACGTTCGAGATTCTGACGCCGCTGTGGAGACGCTGGTGGTTGTTGACGGCGGTGGGGATGTTGATGGTCTGGCTGGCCTATTCCTTGCACCGATATCGCGTTCAACGACTGCTCGAAATCCAACGCGTCCGAATTCACATAGCGGCCGATCTGCACGATGACATCGGATCGAACCTGACCCAGATTGCCATTCTCAGCGAAGTAGCGCAAAGCCACCTGGGCCAGGCCGGTGCGGAGGTGACCACGCCGTTATCCTCCATCGCCCGCATTTCCCGTGAAACAGTGACTTCCATGAGCGATATTGTCTGGGCGATCAATCCCAAACGGGATCGCTTGACGGATCTGGTCCGGCGGATGAGAAGGCTGGCGAATGAAGCGTTGGGCAGCCGGGGAATTGAGGTTCAATTCCAGGGTCCGGACGGCGCGCCGGATCCTAAGCTGGGAGCTGAAGTTCGGCATGACTTGTACTTGATCTTTAAGGAAGCCTTGCACAATGCGGTGCGGCATTCGGGTTGCAGCAAGGTGGGAATTGATCTGCGTCTGGAACGATCTTTGTTGACGCTGAGGGTAGTGGATGATGGACGCGGATTTAAAGTGGAGGATCGCGACGAGGGGCAGGGGTTGGGGAACATGAGGCGGAGGGCTGGGAATGTGAGGGGTGAGTTGGAGGTGAGGTCGGAGCCTGGGGTGGGGACTGA
>Ga0210388_10001739_pt1 | contig 17139 bp, 10 predicted proteins | sample IncBWC19OmetaG_FD_155485 | JGI IMG/M metagenome (GOLD analysis project Ga0210388, IMG submission 155485) | Forest soil microbial communities from Barre Woods Harvard Forest LTER site, Petersham, Massachusetts, United States - Inc-BW-C-19-O ... | reverse complement strand
CACTGGGAACTTGCCCCGCGCTCTTCCGGCTAACGTTCAGGCGATCGTCGAGCTCGATCAATGGCCTGTGCTCCCTATTTTTCGTTATCTCGCGCGACTGGGAAAAATCGATCGTGACGAACTGTTGCAAACATTTAATTTGGGAGTCGGAATGATTTTGGTGATTCCGGCGAAGCATATTTCCCGGGTGGAAGCGGAACTGAGGCGGCGTCGCGAAAAATTCTATTTGATTGGACGCATCGAGCGCGCAAATCGCAGTAAGCCGAAAGTGAACTATACCGGAACTCTCGCGCTGTAGGCGGCGGTCGCGACATGGTCTCGGGTTATTAAGCCGCTCGTATCTTTCGCAAGCTCTCGAGTATTCCTTCTACACGGCGACACGCTTTCATCTTTTGGTGTGCCAGCGTAACTGTGCTAATTTCGGCCTGCATGAAAAAACGCATCGGAGTTTTACTTTCAGGACGCGGCTCGAATTTTGAAGCGCTGGCGGCCAGCGTAACCTCTGGGCGCATTCCTAACGCTGAAGTCGCCATTGCCTTGAGCAACCGCGAAGACGCGCGGGGAATTGAAAAGGCTCGCGCGCTGGGAATCGAAGCACGGGTAATTTCCTCGAAGGGACTCGAGCGCGAGGCGTACGATAGGTTGGTAGTTGAGGCGTTGCAGGAAAAGCGGGTGGACCTGGTATGCCTGGCGGGATACATGCGGCTCCTCTCGCCGCAATTCGTGACTGCCTTCCATAATCGCATTCTCAACATCCATCCGTCGCTTTTACCGGCATTTCCGGGTCTGGAAGCTCAGCGCCAGGCTCTCGAACATGGCGCTAAATTTTCCGGATGCACCGTACATTTTGTGGATGAAAATCTGGACGCCGGTCCTATCGTGTTGCAAGCTTGCGTAGCTATTAAAGACAGTGACACACCGGAGACGCTCTCTGAGCGCATTTTGCGCGAAGAACACCGCATATACGCGGAAGCCGTGCGCATCGTGCTGGAAGGAAAATTTCGCATCGAAGGCCGTCGCGTGTTAATTACTTCTGACAACGCATCGGAGAAAATATAGTGGCTTCTGCACAATTCAAATCGGTCCAAGAACAGTTCTCGTATTTGCAAAAGGGCGTGGCCGAAATCATCCGTGAGGATGAGCTGAAGGCGAAGCTCGAAAAGTCCGCGAAAGAGCAGAAGCCACTGCGCGTGTATCTCGGAGTGGATCCCACGGCGCCGGACATTCACCTGGGCCACACCGTAGTCCTCCGCAAACTCAAGCAATTTCAGGATATGGGCCATACCGCGGTTTTCCTGATCGGCGATTTTTCAGCGATGATCGGCGACCCCACGGGCCAATCCGAAACGCGGCCGCCGCTGGCGCGCGAGCAAGTGGACGCAAACGCAAAAACATATCTCGAGCAGGTGTTCAAGATCCTCGACCGGAAAAAGACCGAAGTGCGCTACAACAGCGAATGGCTCAGCAAGCTTTCGAGTTCCGAGGTTGTTCAGCTCTGTGGGAAGTACCGCCTCGCCCGCATGCTGGAGCGGGAGGATTTTCGCTCGCGCCTCGACAAAAATCTCCCGATTTCCGTTCACGAGCTGCTCTATCCGCTGCTGACAGCTTACGATGCGGTGGCCCTGAAATCCGACGTGGAACTTGGTGCCACCGAGCAGAAATTCAATCTCCTGGTACATCGGGACATCCAGCGCGAATACGGTCTGCCGGGAGAAGTCGTGCTGACCATGCCAATCCTGGTCGGACTCGATGGCGAGCGCAAAATGTCGAAGAGCCTCGGAAATTACATCGGCATTACCGAAGCACCGGATCAGATGTTTGGAAAGCTGATGTCGATCTCGGACAAGCTCATGTGGTCCTACTACGAGCTGCTAACTGATTTCGCGCCGCCGGTAATCGTTCGACTGCAGGAAGAAGTCAACATGGGTGTGCTGCACCCTATGGACGCAAAGATGCAACTCGCGCACACTATCGTTGCGGGTTTCCATAGCGAAGAAGCGGCCAAGGAAGCTGCCGATGAATTCCGATTGGTTTACCGCGACCGAAAAGCGCCTACAGATTTGCCGGAAATGAAATTGGCGTGGGGCACGCGGCCGCTGTTCGGTATTTTGACTGAAACGCAACTCGCCAGTTCCAGAAGCGATGCCGAGCGGCTAATTAAGCAGGGCGCCGTGGAGGTTAACGGCCAAATCGAAAAAGATGTGAAGCGCACGATTGTCTTGAACCCTGGGGATCTGCTGGCCCTGCGGGTTGGTAAGAAACGATTCCTTCGCGTAGTCGGGGTATAAAAAATCAGCGGCGCTCGGCGAGACGCTGCAAACGGTCTAGCCAGGAGCGATCGCGCGCGGCAACTCCGAAGCGGGTGAAGAGCCGGTCGATGACTTTGTTGATGCTACCCGGCATCTCGTAGTGGTCGCGCATCACTAACTTCGTCCCGTCCCCAGTCTGCTGAAGCTCCCAACGCTGTTTTCCTCGTACGCCGTAAGAATCTTGAAATTGCCACTCGAAAAGGCGATCCCATTGATAGGCGGTGACCACAGTGGTCAACGTAACTTCGCGTTCAGCTAGTCGGCCCGTGATGCGTACTTTCTGGCCCACTGCAAAATCCGGCTCTCCGCCTTGAACTTCAAAACAGCTTTTCATTTCGGCCCCATACCAAAGCGGCATCCGTTGCGGAACAAAGAAAACGAAAATCTCTTTCGGGGGAACGGTGAAGTCGCGCACGAACTCAAGATTGGCCATTGGGCGAGTGGCAGTTATCTGAGAACTAAGATTATCGGACTTCTACCAGGACGAGCGACACGTCGTCAGTCGCCGGTCCATCGCGCCATTCGGAAACGCGATCGAGAATACCGCGCTTCATTTCCTTGAACGGCAGTGTCGAAGTTTCCCGCACAATTTTCTGCACGCCCTCGACTCCCAGCATTTCACCGTGCGAATCGAAGACGTCCGTAATGCCGTCGGTATATAGAACGATGCGGTCTCCTACTTCGAGATCTACGTCCAAGGTCGCCTCCGATCCGACCGCATCGGGCAACGCTCCCAAGACCATGCTTCGGGACTCCAGCAGGCGCGGCTCTTCGCCGTCGCGAACGATCATGCCAGGCGGATGACCGGCTCCGGCAAAAAGTAGCCGCCGGCCGCCGCGATCCAGTTGAGCGGCGGCGACGGTGAAGAAAAACACGGAACCGCCGATATTATGCATCACGAAATGATTCAATTGCCGGAGCATGGTAGCGAGTGGCGCTCCGTTGCGAAGCTGGGTCATCGTTTCGGCGTAGATGCGGTTGGCGACTAGAGCCGAGCCGATGCCGTGACCGGAGACATCGCAAACAAGCAGATTCAAGCGATCGTTGTCGAGAGCGTTTACCAGGCCGAAATCGCCGCCGATGGTCCGTACCGGATGGTAGTACGTCTCCACATGCACGTTTCCCCAGACGATGGATTTGGGCGCAAGGCTTTGTTGAACGCGCGCCGCGAGCGCGAGGTCTTCTTCAATTTCCTTTTGCCGCTCCTCAAGCAATTTATTAGCCGTGCGTAGCTTATCTTCCGCGAGTTTCTGTTCGGAAATATCGGTGAAGGTGATGATCGCAAAGCGCCGGCCGTCCGGATCTTCGATCGACCGCGCACTAACTATTACCGGAAGGCGGCTACCATCGTGGCGTGGCAATACGAATTCGAACCGGTTATGGCCGGCTCGCAAGCCTCTTTCTCTATGTCCCGTGAGCTCTTCGGCTTCTTCCGGAGTGAAAAACTTATCAAAGTTCGACCCGAGAAAATCACCGCGCGGGATGCCCGTCATATCCTCGAAATTCCCATTGACGAATATGATTTGCGGGCAATCGTCCGCAATAATCACGCCTTCATTTAAGGTTTCGAGAATACCTTCGATTTGTTCCAGCCATTCCGGCTGCTCAATGTCCACGGAGCTCCCCTTGCCCGATGTATGTTACCTAAACAGGACAAAACCACCAACGCGCACTTCGCTGGACCACTGTAACGCTACCTACCTCATCTGATTCTGGAAGGTGCACCAGCGCTGCAAGATTTATGGGGTAAAGTAAACAGAGACCTATTACAAAGAGGAACCGGATTCGCAGATCCCAAACTGATTCGGCATGAATCAAAGAAAAGTTCCTAACGGAAAGCGAGTACCGCCAGGGCCGCGTGGATTGCCGCTGCTGGGTATGGCGCTACAGGTGTTGCGCGACCCTCTTGGAACCTTGCAACGTATTTCCCGCGAGTACGGCGACATCGTCAGAATCCCCATCGTATCCGACAGCCGCATTTTTCTAAATCACCCGGACTACATCGAACAGGTGACGGTAATCCAGCAAAGCAAATTCCATAAGAGCAAGCTCACTAAAGATGTGACCGGACGTTTGCTGGGTGAAGGATTGCTGATCAGCGAAGGCGATTTCTGGCGGCGACAGCGGCGGCTTGCGCAGCCTGCGTTTCAGCGCAATCGAATCAATGAATACGCCGCAACTATGGTGGAAAGCGCGGAGGCTCATTCGCGGAAATGGCAGGACAGCGAAGAGCGTGACATAGCCCAAGAAATGATGGCTCTCACGCTGGACATCGCTGTGCGCACGCTTTTCGGTACCACGCTGCCCGGAGAAGCCAGGCAAGTTGGCCGCTCGTTGGAATTCCTGATGCGTTATTCGCTGCGCAGAAGCCGTTCGCCTTTCAAACTGCCCGAAAAGTGGCCCACGCCGGCAAATCGACGCGCGGAGCGCGAAATTAAATTCCTCGATTCTTTGGTGTATCGGATTATCGACGAACGCAAAAAGCTGGGAGACGCAAGCGAGCACAACGATTTGCTTTCATTGCTGATGGCAGCCATGGACGAGGACGGAAGCCAAATGACCCCGAAGCAGCTTCGCGATGAAATCATGACCTTATTTATGGCCGGTCACGAAACCACGGCGTTAACGCTTTCGTGGGCTTGGTATTTGCTCAGCAAGAACCCTTCCGCCGAAACGCGACTTCATCAAGAGCTTCAGGTCGTTCTGGCGGGACGCCCACCATCCATCGCCGACCTGGGGCAGTTGCCATATTTGCGCGGTGTAGTGAACGAGGTTCTGCGTTTGTACCCCCCTGCTTACATTCTGGCGCGCACCTCCATCGCACCCTGCGAGTTCGGCGGATACGAGTTTCCCGTCGGATCCACATTCATTTTTTCGCAATGGGTGACGCACCGGGATGCGCGTTTTTTCAGCGATCCGGACGCGTTTATCCCAGAGCGTTGGCTTGACGGGCTAGAGGATCGTCTGCCAGCCGGCGCATATTTTCCATTCGGCGACGGGCCGCGACGGTGCATCGGCCAGAATTTTGCATTGATGGAAGTAGTGCTGGTGCTTGCCACCATCGCGCAGAAGTTTCAATTTCGTTTGGCATCGGGGCAGAAGATTGTTCCGGACCCGCTGGTAACGCTTCGGCCGCGAAATGGAATTCGCATGAGGATCGACTCGCGGCGGTAGCACGATGATGTAAGCGCGCACATCGAACAAGCTTGCCTCACGATCAATGCAACGGCTATTTTACGAACTCTCCGGATCCGCCGTTCGCCCACGGATCGTAGGTAAGCGCGAACTGGATTCGGTCAGTAATGGGCGGATGAGAATAAAACAGAAATACGTCAATCGGATTTGGTTCGGGATCGGCGAGATCCACTTCGCCCAGAACTTGAAATGCTTGCGCTCCGATCTGGCCTGAATCGGGTGTAAGACCATGAATAACTTCCAACCCGTACTGGTCGGCTTGATGCTCGTCGTGGCGGCTGAAGGCGCTAGTGATGGGTCCTGCGATAAATCCAAAAATGGAGAGCAGGAGCAAGAGGGCAGGAAGCGAGGCCCAGTCGTTCAGGCCGCGTATTTCCCAACGGCTGCCCCAGCGTGCGAGCACCCCGCCAATCGTGCGATAACCCAGGTAAAAGAGAATGAAAAGTACCACCGCTGCGAAGGCGAGACCCTTCCAGATGTGGTCGAGAACATAGTGGCCCATTTCGTGTCCCGCGACGAAGACAATCTGCGGTGTGGTCATCTTGGCGATGGTTGTATCCCAAACTACGATTCGTTTCGAAGCGCCGAGTCCGGTGACGTAAGCGTTGAGCCCTGTCGTCTTTTCGCCCGCACCCATCCAAAACATCCGCTCGGGCGGAATATTTTGGCCGGCGCGCTGGACCATTTGTTCCAGGCTTGCGGTAAGCGCCGGGTCCTTTTGCGAGAGTGGCTCGAATTTGTGGAACATGGGATCCACAACCAGCGGTTGAAGGAAGACAAGCAGAACAGCCACGGGCAAAGAAATTAACCAGAAATAAAACCACCAACGCCGCGGGCTGTTGCGGATCACCACGTAGAGAGTTGAGATGAGCATTATTCCAAGAATGAGGGCGATAAACTGGCCCTTGGTCCAATCCCAGGCCCAGGAACCCCATCCCTGAACGGAGATTCCAAATTTTCGCTCGACCCAGTTTTGGTAAATGTCGGCGGGCAATCCGAGGATCGCGCTGGTTATAAGGAACAGCGGCACAAATACGACAGCTTGAAACCAATGTCTAGACGAGAATTTCTCCGCCCAGTCGCGATACTTCGGGGCGAGCCTGAGTTGCAGAATAAGCCACAAAACGAAGAGCCCGTAAACGAAGCTTATCAGGGCGAATCGGAAATGAATGCGACTCAGGTCGCGCGCCTTCTTGTAAGTTTCGGGAGGAAGCGTATATGCAGTAACCCTTTTCTCTACGGGCTCCGGTTTAGCCACTGACGAGGATGCGGCCAAGTTCTCAGATGGCGACTGCTCTTGACCGTTAAAGGAAACAGACGCTCCAATACTGCGGGCGTGGAGGCGCGCACTCGATAGAAGCGAAACAACCACGATCGCAGCAAAAACGAGAATTGTTTTCAGTCTGTGGTTCGCCAAGTGTAATGTCCTCCGTTCGACAGAAACTGGTACGGAATGCCGCGCAAGTATGGCTACTAGCTGGACGATCGGCAAGCGCGATCCCGCCGGATTATGCCCCAAAGATATGAGACCAATTGAAACTATTTTCGTGCGGGCAACGTTAGTCCTGTTAAATTCTCACTCACATTACGCTGTCCGCGTTGAAGGAGAGGCCGGTTGAAGCTCGTTATCGAGGGAGTCGGTAAGCAATACGCGAAAAAACTGTGGGGACTGCGCGATTTGCGTCTTGAGCTAGGTCCAGGCGTAGTGGGACTACTGGGGCCTAACGGCGCGGGAAAATCAACGCTGATGCGCATAATAGCGACGGTGACGCGCGCCACCGAAGGGCGTGTGTTATGGAACGACCACGATATCGCGCGCGCTCCCGACACATTGCGCGCGGTCCTCGGCTATTTGCCGCAGGATTTTGGAGTTTATCCGCATCTCACGGCGCTTGAATTTTTGGAGTACATGGCCGCGGTCAAGGGACTGGATGCACGTTCGGCACGCCAGCGCATTGATGAATTGCTCGCGGTAGTCAATCTAACGGAGGCGCGCGACCGTTCGCTGGGAGGTTTCTCGGGTGGAATGAAACAGCGTGTGGGGATCGCTCAGGCGCTCCTGAATGACCCGGAGGTACTAATCGTGGACGAACCAACGGCCGGACTTGACCCGGAGGAACGCGCTCGCTTTCGAAATTTGCTCTCCGAATTGTCCGGCGAGCGCATTGTGATTTTCTCGACCCACATCGTGTCGGACATCGAAGCCATCGCGACCGATATCGCCATACTTAGTGGCGGGCGGCTGCTGGCTCATGGTGCGCCGGAAGACTTGCTGCGCGCTGTGGAAGGTAAAGTGTGGGAGCTGGTGATTCCGAGCGCGGAAATGTCCGCGGCCAAACAAAAATTCCTGATTTCCATGAGCGTGCGCCGGACCGACGGCGTCCACGTTCGAATTGTCGCGGCGGAACGTCCGGGTACGGGTGCCGTACCGGCCACGCCAACGCTCGAGGACGCATATTTGCACTGCATTTCTAACCAACGGACAAGTGCCGCCCGATGAGCGAAACCAACAACCACGTCAGAATTTTATATCACTTGGCGCGCGCGGATTTCTTGGAGCGCGTACGGCGCTACAGTTTCGTTTTGACCATGGGCATTTCCATCTACCTGGGGTACGCGGCAGCCACGGGACAACTTGAGATGCGTGTGGGCGATTCGCGGGGCGTTTATAACTCCGCCTGGATTGGCGGATTGATGGCGCTATCCTGCAGCACGTTTCTATCGCTGGCAGGATTTTATGTGGTGAAGAACACCATCGAACGCGATCGGTTGACGCGCGTTGGCGAAATTCTTGCCTCCACACCGATGTCGAAAACGCTCTACGTGATGGGAAAGGTGCTTAGCAATTTTCTGGTGCTCGCGGCCATGGTAGTGATTCTCGCGATTTCCGGGATCATCATGCAGGTCTGGCACGCGGAAGCTCCGCGCGTGGATCTTTGGAAGTTGTTAGGCCCATTTCTGCTAATCGTTTTGCCAGCCATGGCTTTGGTCGCCGCTGGCGCGGTGCTATTCGAGACAATTCCAGGCCTTCGCGGGGGTTTCGGAAACGTATTGTATTTTTTTGTGTGGTCGGTTGCGCTGGCAGTTCCGATTAGCGCATCTGAAAATAACAGGAGCTCTTTCTTCGATTGGGCGGGGTTGTCAATAATTTGGAGCAGTATAGGTGCTGCTGCAAAGCTACCGGCGAATCATTTCAGTTTTTCCTTATCGATTGGAAACCAGGCGCAGGCTGGATCCACGTTCCAATGGAACGGAGTTCAATGGACCCCCGAACTGGTTTTGGCGCGACTTTCTTGGATCGCTGTGGCACTGGCATTAGCTCTCTTGGCAGCTTTGCTATTCGATCGATTTGATCCATCGAAAGAGCGCTGGCGACGTTTAATATCCACCCCCGCCGATGTGCCTGCCGAGGTGGCCGAAAACTTGTCGCTGGAGCGCAAACCAATCCATGCATTTTCTTTGACGCCGCTCGCGGACAGACAGAGTCACTTCAGATTTGGAGCGATACTCCTCGCAGAGCTGCGTCTGATGTTAAAAGGACAAAAATGGTGGTGGTATACAGTGGCGGCAGGTTTAATTGTCGCCTGCGCTGCGACCCCCTCCGCCTCAGCACGGGGAATTCTATTGGCTTGCGCGTGGTTCTGGCCCGTATTGATTTGGTCGAAAATGGGCGTGCGAGAAACTCGGGACCAGACCAGTCAGCTCATTTTCTCTGCGCCACATCCAATCGCGCGGCAGCTTCCAGCAGTATGGCTCGTCGGCGTCGGCGTGGCATTACTGACCGGAAGCGGATTTGCAGGGCGGCTGTTGTTCACTGGAAACTCGCGCGGCCTGTTTGCGTGGCTGGTCGGCGCGCTTTTTATTCCGACTTTAGCTCTGACCTTTGGCGTGTGGAGCGGCTCAAGCAAGCTCTTCGAAATAGTTTACACGCTGCTTTGGTACGTAGGGCCCATGCATGCGACTTTGCAACTCGATTTCATGGGCTCTGCTCCGGGAACCGAAGCCACGCGCATACCGACTTTTTATCTCGCATGCGCAGTGGCGATGGCTGCAATTGCCGTTTTCGGCCGCAAACGCCAATTGCAGACTTGAAAGTCGGTTGCATGAAATAATGCGGTGTTGCTGCCCGAGGCTAGGTTGCCTCTTTGGGTGCGACGCTCAACGGGGACTGGCGGGATGCTCGTGGAGCGACTACGATTACTCATGGATGGTTTGCCCTCGGGAGAAGGACTATGAAAATCGCGCGATGGTCGATCGGGCTGCTTCTGGTGTTGCCGTTGGGACTCTCTGCAGCTCAGCAGGGCGATCAACAATCAACGGAGCAACCGGCAGCGAATTCGGTGGTGGAAGCATCCCGTCGCGCGCGTGAACAGAAAAAAGATCAGGCAAAAGCCGTACGTGTATGGAACGACGACAATCTCCCCAAGGCAGAGCCCGTTAACGTTTTAGGTCAAAGCCCAGTGGCAGACAATCCTTCCGGCAGCGCAACGGCACCATCAGGCGGCGCAAACCCTGTCGCAGCGACGGCGCCTTCCGCCGCGGATCTCGCGGCCGTTACTGCCGAACTAACTACAGCGAAAGAGCACTTGCAAAGCATTCAAAAGGATCTCGACATTCTGCAACGGAAGTATGGCCTCGACGAACAGACCTACCTCAGCAAGCCGGAATACAAGAATGACAGAGAGGGAGCCGCGCAACTGAAAGGCGAGCAGAATCAGATCCAGGCGTTGCAAGCCGAAATTGTCGAGGCGCAGAAAAAAGTGGATCTGCTTCAGTCTAAACTTTCGGGCTCTGGTCCTGCCAATTCCAAATAATCAAGTTTATCCAGTATCGCAAGTTCAAGGGTGAGCTTGCCGCATCACGCCCCAGCAAAATGGATCTCTCTCTCGTATCTAATATTTGTTTTTTTTTGGCGCCGGAAGATGACCGCAACTAATTGCGAGCATTTTTTCTTGACTCACCAGACACATCGGCGCACAATCCCGCCAGTTTTACACGGGGAGCGCTGATCTTTTCCGATCGCAGCAAAATGCAGCTCTGCTGCTGAACTGCAAACTGAACCCGGCGCGTTGAGAGGAAAATGCCGCAACTTCCAGGCTGGACCGTCCAGTGTTTAAATCCAGAATGTGCCGCTCGGGGACGCTGGCTCCGCATTGAGGATATTCCACAGGATTGTTGCGCCAATTGCGGAGCCGCGCTGCAAAAAGTATCGCCGCCGCTTGCTCCACGCTTTAGGATGCGCCCCCGCCCGTTGGCAACCTATCGCCCAATAGCCCCACGCCGCTGAAAGTCAGCCGCGAAAAAGCCCGAGCCTTCCGTTTCTAAACGGGCTTGTACGTCCCTCTAGAAGTAAAACTTCAGTGCTAATTGAATTAGGCGAGGGCCACGGTCGGAGAGAACTTGTCCAAATGTCGAACTAAGGCCTGAGTTATCAACCCTAAAAAACTGAGTGTGGTTAAACGCATTGAAGAATTCCGCGCGAAATTCCAGAGATTTGGACTCGTGGATCACAGTCTTCTTAGCCAGCGAAATATCGAAGTTGTTGATGCCCGGTCCTCGTATGGAGTTGCGAGACAGGTTGCCGTAGGTGAACAGAGGAATCCCGGGCTGGTCCGCGGGCGACGCGCAAGTCGGATCTGTAGTCGGGCACGGATTACAAACCATTGAGGTCGGGTTGATCCAGAAGTGACTCGGATTAGTCGAAGCGTCGTTCGTCGCTCCGCTATTACATTGGCTAGGAAATGAATTCGCCGTATTCTTTGGATTGCTATGCTGAACCGGCCCGATTACATCCACCCGCGTCAAATCTGGAGCTTGGTCCTGTCCACTCGCGTTGCTATTGGAATAAAACGTGATGGGGTTACCTTTCTGAAAGGAAGCAATCACGTTTGCTTGCCAACCTTCGGCTACCTTTTTCAGAATTCCGTCGCTGTGAATGGGCTTCGCAAAGGGTAATTCGTAAATCCCGCTCAGCACGAGCCGCTGAGGCACGTCGAAATCCGCAAGGGATCTATCCAGCCGAGGATCAAACGGGTCAGTGTACTCAGAAGAGCGAGAGCGAAAACCGGACGTCAAATCAATTGTTTTAGCAACGGTGTAAGCAGCGCGAAACATCAGGCCATGACCGAAGCGCTTGTCCACCGTCAACTGAAACTGGTCGCTATCTGATAGTCCGTTGCTGAAATTTGTAAGCAATTGTTGGGGACCCGTCGGCGTGCCAGTGGGATCGAACGGGTCAGATGGATTTAGCTGGCCGCCGGTGCAATTAGATAGGTTGCGGGCGCATTCACCATTAATCTGACCATAAGTCTGCAGCTGGTAAGCTTCGATGTTCGGCTGTGGGAAGTTGACTTCTCCGGTGCTGATCAGTTTTCGGCCAAGGCTACCGACGTAAACCGCCTCCACCATGGTGTCCTTGGTAGCCTGCCACTGGAAGCCATAGTTGAAATTTTCGGAATAAGGGGTGCGGAAGTGAGGATAGGTAAGATACGCGAACGGAATGGGGCTCGGTTGTCGAAAACCCGGAACAAACGGATTGTATGGATTCGTTGACGGCGCCCAGGGGTCCGCAATCGCACCGCAGGGTACTGCACCCGTGCAATCCGACGGGGAACCAGGTGCGTAGAAAGGAAAGATGTTTGCGATGTATCCAAACGGAGGTTCGCCGCCAAACTGCAAGTTCAGCGCGCCATCTTCAATGTCGTAAAAGATGCCGAAGCCGCCGCGCATGACTAGCTTCGCGTTTCCAAAAATATCCCAAGCAAATCCAAATCTCGGCGCAAAATTATTGTAGTCGGGATAAGCCAAAGCACTATTTGGCGTACCAGGATCTCCTGGATAGAGGATGTTCGGCGGCGCGTCGGGAAATACGGTGGATTGCTTGCCCGGGAACCAACCAAGGATATTATTGTGAATGTCGTGTTGCGGGATGTAGTATTCATAGCGCAAGCCATAATTCAAAGTAAGGCGCGGCAAAACCTTCCAGGTGTCCTGAGCATATACCGCAAACGAACCTGTCCGGATTCCGTAAGTTGCTGGAGAAGACTGGAAATATTCATCGGAAAAGCCGGCGACAAAGTCGGCGTATTCGTCGCCCGTGAAGTTTCCGAAAGTAAAATCTTCGCTGCCATTATTATAATAGTCGTAGTAGAAATTGTTCCGAACTCGGGTAATATCGCCCCCCAATTTTATCTCGTGCTTGCCGCGCGTCCAGGTGAAGTTGTCCGACCACTCGAACGTAGCGCGGTGCAGGGTCGTGGGTCCCTGCGTTGACGGGCCCAGGACAAACGATGGGCCGAAAATTGTGGGAGGTGCCGGAGCTTTGGTATCGGCCGGCGTAACGTTCGTGAATCCCAGGGCGCTAGGCGGCGTATGATCGAGCGGAATTGCTTGGCTCGATGCGAACCGGCTAGCTGCGAAACGGAATTCGTTTATCTTGGCGCTCGAAAATGTGTGTGTCCATGTAAATGTTCCGATCTGGTTCCGCTGGCTCTCCAGTCCTGCTGACCCAACCGGGACATCGCCGCCTGATCCCGCAGGCTGAAGTCCTGTGGATGACGAAATCGTGCCGCCCTCTTCTGGGAAAAGAGCGCGAGCGTCATCAATCAAGTAAGCAAATGAGACTGTGTCCTTCGGTGTGACATTGTAGTCCCAGTGCAGGATCCCTTGATCGTCATTAATGCCTGCCAAAGGAGACGCTGTAAAGGTATTGCTGGACCCATTGTTGGGAAGAGGCATATATTTGGCGATGTAATTCGCGATAATGGGATTCACCGGGACTTGGTTATTAAGATAATTAGCGCCCGTAATCGGGTTGACGAGCTGAACGGTGTCGGCGCTAAAGTCTCCCGTACGCTCGGGAACGGTTAACACTCCGATTGGGCTCGGCGTCATTCCTTCGCCTCGCCGGGTCCCTTGGTATGCCAGAAAGAAAAATGATTTGTCCTTTTTGACCGGGCCTCCAAGGGTGCCCCCAAATAACGTTCCTCCTGAAGCGGATTTCACCCCACCGGCAAGATAGTCTGTAGCGTTCAAAACGTCGTTGCGCAGAAACTCGAAAACATCGCCATGAAAATCATTTGTTCCGGACTTCGTGATCTGATTGACGATACCGCCCGAGGTGCGCCCGTACTCCGCGTCGTAATTATTGGTCATAATCTTGAATTCTTCGACGGCGTCTGGATTAGGACTCACGACGATATTGTTGCCAAGAAAATCAGTGTTGTTCGCTCCGTCGAGAAGAAACGTGAGCGATTCCGAGCGCTGTCCGCTTACCGAAAATGGATTGCCAGAAGAATCATCCTGGTCGGGGGGGAAGACGCCGGCTTGAAGCAACCCAAGTTGCAAGGTATCTCGATCGAGCAACGGCAAGTCCCGGATAGCACGCTCATTCTCCACCTTGCCAAGTACGGCGCTGGTCGTGTCCACCTGCGCGACGTTTGCGGTTACTTCCACAGTCTGGGTCGCTTGCCCAACTTTCAGTGATACGTCTGCCCGACCGTTTTGATTTAGCTCAAGCGCGATCCCGTCTTGAATAAAGGTGGTGAAGCCGGATTTCTCCACGGTAAGCTTGTATCTGCCCACTTGCACCAGATCAAAAGCGTAGCCCCCATCATTTCCGCTTGTAGAGTTGCGGGAGATGCCCGTGCCGGTATTCGTCAGGATTACTTTCGCACCGACCACCACGCCGCCAGACTGGTCCGTGACGGTGCCTCGAAGCGATGCATTGGTCTGGGCCCAGAGGCTACTAGTGAGGATCGAACTGCCAGCGAATGCGATAGCACTGAATAGGATCGCTCGAAGAAATCTCACACTGCACCCCCCGTGTAGTGAGAACTTGCGCCCAGGACATGCAGGCCGTGGAGTGGCTGGCACCACGTAGGAGGGACAAAACCGAAGGGTGAACGATTTCCCTTCAGCCGCGACTCTTGTTCGCCTCGAGCCTACACAACCCCTTATGCCCGCACTGTATAGAAGCGTGCGCGGGGGAGTCAAGAAACATTCCGGATTTTTCGCGATCAAAGCCGTTGCTTGGTATGACTTGCAGTCAGAGAAAAAGGGGAGCGGCCGGTGGGGGTGCCGGCCGCTCGTGGGCATGGGGTGATGGAGGTGTAGACATCCGAGGCGCTTTGCAGGGCCCCGAACTCTTAGTGATTGTGGCCATAGTCATCGCACCGGTCGATAGTCCGAAGGGTTCAATTAGTCCCAGTACGTTGGTACCCCAAACGCGCTTCGCGGCCCTTTCGCTTTGGGCCACGGCATTGCTCGTCGTGACGCGCGGTGATACGCTCGGCCACATCAACAAGCGTTTGTATTCATCGACGCAATTTCTCGAATTTTCTATCTACCAACTTGTATGGGCGCTACCGGCACTAAAATCGATCGCACGGCGGCAGTCACCGCGCAGACGCTGGATATACTGCGCCAACTCCTGGTGGAGTTGGGCGGCCAACGCGGCTTAGGGGAGTTGACCGCCCGAGGCCCTGCGGCTCACCTCGAGCGCGAACTCGGCCTCGGCAGTCTCGAACGCGTGGAGCTGATGCTACGCCTAGGTGATGCTTGCAGCGTGCGTCTCCCCGATCGCGTGGTGGCAGAGGCCGATACGGTACAAGACTTGATTGAAGCCGTCCTTCGTGAAGAAACCCGCACCACCGCGGGATCAGCCTCGCTGAGTTCGAACGCGGTAACCGGCGCGAGCATCGCCGTCACACTGCCAGCCTCTTTACCTGCCGCAAGCGCCGATCTCGAGCAGCAAATACGCAACGCAGAGACTTTGACAGAGATTTTGCGCCTGCGCGGTCGAGCTGAACCGGCGCGCGCACATATTCATCTCTACGAAGAAAACGATCAGCTACGCACAATCACGTTCGGCGAGCTTTTTGAGAAATCGTCAACCGTGGCCGCCGAATTGGTGCGCCGTGGGCTCGAGCCGGGCCAGACCGTTGCCATCATGCTTCCCACCTGCGCGGAATTCTTTTGGACATTTGCAGGCATCCTGCTGGCGGGTGGAATTCCGGTGCCAATTTATCCGCCATTTCGCGCCGACCGCATTGCGGAATACGCCACGCGCCAATCTGCCATCCTGCGCAACGCGGAGGCGCAATTTTTGATTACCTGGCGGCAAGCGGAAGGGCTGGCTCGTCTGCTTAAGCCGGGAGTTCCTACCCTACGAGAAGTGCTCAATGCCCAAACGCTGGCGAAATCTCCGACCAAGTCAACGGAGCAGCCCGCTTCTTCTCCAACACATTGGCGCCCGGTAGAGAACCTAACGCATCACGCGCGCTCCAATGACATTGCGTTTCTGCAATACACCTCTGGCTCAACCGGCGATCCAAAAGGTGTGGTCCTTACACACGCAAATTTGCTTGCGAATATTAAGTCGATCGTTTCCGGCATCGAAATAAAATCAGACGACGTGGCGGTGAGCTGGTTGCCGCTGTATCACGATATGGGATTGATCGGCGCGTGGTTCGTTCCTATCTTTACCGGGATTCCTCTCGTGGTGATGTCACCTCTCGCTTTTTTGAGCCGCCCGGATCGCTGGCTGTGGGCCATTCATAAGCATCGCGGAACGATCAGCCCCGCTCCAAATTTTGCGTATGAACTTTGCGTACGGAAAATTCCGGATAAGGATTTGCAAGGGCTGGATCTGAGTTGCTGGCGCGCCGCAACGAATGGCGCGGAGCCAGTGCGAGCTGAGACGCTCGAGAGGTTTGCAACCCGGTTCGCGGCTTACGGGTTTCGCCGCGAAGCGATTACTCCGGTGTACGGGCTTGCCGAAGCGACGCTGGCCATTTCGGTCCCGAAGCTCGGCGTTGGTTACAAGGTTGACCGCATCGAGCGCGCCGCTTTTGAATCCGGCGGGCAGGCTCAACCAGCTAAGGCTGGCGATCTCGCTGCGCTCGAATTCGTGAATGCCGGCAAACCTGTGCCTGGCGTTCAGGTACGCATCGTAGATGCCGGCGGCAAAAATCTAGACGAACGTAGTGAAGGACGCCTCTGGTTTCGCGGAGAGGCGGCAACCAGTGGCTATTTTCACAACCCCGCGGCAACCCAAGAATTGATGCGTGACGGCGATTGGCTCGATTCCGGCGATCTGGCCTACTGGGCTGACGGCGAGATTTATATAACCGGACGCGCCAAAGACATCATCATCAAGGCGGGCCGCAATTTATATCCACATGAAGTGGAGGAAATCGCCGGACGCGTCCAAGGAGTGCGAACGGGCTGCGTGGTCGCGTTCGGCGCGCCGGACGAACGTACGGGAAGCGAGCGCCTGGTGGTAACCGCGGAAGTCCGGGCCATGGCAAGCGGGAAGCGTATCGAGGACGAAATATCACACGCTGTGAATGACGCCCTCGGAATCCCGCCGGATCTGGTGGTGTTGTTGCCGCCACAATCTATTCCGAAAACTTCCAGTGGCAAATTGCGGCGCAGCGAGACTCGGCGGCTCTTCATCGAACGAAATTTGGACAAGCGCCGGCAACCAACTTGGCTGCAGGTTGCCGGGCTAGCGGCACGCGGCTCGGGACCACGCGCCTGGAGTTGGGCAAAAAGTGGAACAAGGGCTGTATTTGAATTTCTCTATGGTGTGTACGCCATGTCTGTGTTTGCTGTTCTCTTGTTTCCGCTTTGG
>Ga0210388_10001738_pt1 | contig 17142 bp, 10 predicted proteins | sample IncBWC19OmetaG_FD_155485 | JGI IMG/M metagenome (GOLD analysis project Ga0210388, IMG submission 155485) | Forest soil microbial communities from Barre Woods Harvard Forest LTER site, Petersham, Massachusetts, United States - Inc-BW-C-19-O ... | reverse complement strand
ATACTTCGCCGTCGACCCCGCGAAGTACGCCGAAAAGCGCCAGCAATAACTCACTCTGGCCTTGGCCGTCCAGACCGCCCAGTCCAACGATTTCGCCTTTTGCGACAGTGAGCGAGATTCCGTTGAGAACATGTTCCCAACTCAGGTTAATCACCTCGAGAGCAGAGACCGGCGAATGCGATCCGACATCCATTCGTTCCGGAATCCTGCCCGCGGTTCCGTTCGACGTCGGCTTTGGCGGATAGGCCCGACTCACTTCGCGTCCGATCATCAGCGGGACGATTTCCGCCGTGGTTCGTGTCGCCATTGGAAAGGTGTCGATATGCCGCCCATTCCTGAATACCGAACAAGTATCAGCCACCGCTGCGATCTCATGCATCCGATGCGAGATGTAAAGAATCGCGAGTCCTCGATCCCGGAGCTGATGAATGACTTTGTAGAGCTGTTCCACGTCCTTCGCGGTCAAGGCGGACGTAGCCTCATCCATGATGATGAGACGCGGTTGGCGGACTAACGCCTTAGCAATCTCCACCATCTGTTGGCGCGACAAAGGAAGATCCTTGACCCGTTCCGAGGGATGGATGTCCGGGCAACCTATCTCACACAGAACGTCCCTGGCCCGTTCACGTTGCCGGCGTCGGTCAATGAGCCCGAAACGCCTCGGCGGATTGGCAATAGAGATATTGTCAGAGACCGAAAGATCAGGCAGCAGGGAAAGCTCCTGAAAAATACAGGCGATCCCATGCCGGGCCGCGTCTGCGGGCGAAGCGAACTGAACAAGGCTCTCGTCGAGGTACATCCGACCCTCATCGGGCCGGATCACCCCGGCGATCACCTTCATCAACGAGCTTTTGCCGGCGCCATTTTCGCCAACGACAGCGTGAATGGCGCCGAGAGAGCAGGCAAAATCAACGTTCGCGAGTGCCGTGACGCCGCCGTACCGCTTGGTAACCCCTTCCAGCCTGAGGAAGGGATGACGTATCGGGTCAGACATCAATTGGCAAGGTTGCTACGATTTTAGGTCACCGGAAGCCGAATCCCGGCATCACGAAATCAATCGCTCGTTTTGGCCGCGTTCATGAGCTTGCCGGCATCGAGCGTGATGCTGCACTGCGGAAAGCCGCTGGCAACGAAAAAGTCGTCGGAAAGGTCTGGGAAGTAATCCACCCCCGGCTTCATGTTGGTGTAGTCGACATAGGGAATTGGCGCCGAGATATATTGCGGCAACTTGTTGCCTTGCAGGGCAGCGATCGCCGCTTTGAGTGAAATGGCCACGAGCGCGGGCGATTGACCGTACGACCAGCCTTTCAGACCCTCCTTGGCGTGTTCGGCAATCAGTTTCCGGAATCCGTTTTCCGCTTCGCCCGCGACCGGAATGAACGGATTTTTACCATCAATCAGCGCGCGCACCGCTCCAGTGGTCCCACCCTGACAAGACATGCCGTCAAACTTTCCATTGACCGCAATTGCATCGGCTACCGCCTTTTGCGCCGTGCCATCATCCCAGTTTCCGACCACCTCCACGACCTTGATATCTTTCTCTTTATCCAACAATTCATGCAATCCCTTGTGTCGGTCCAAGTCCACCGGATTGCCGGCAACGCCCCGTACTTCGATCACGTTCCCCTTCGTTCCCATTTCTTTTAAGAGCCACTTTGCCATCAGATTTCCGATCTCGTGTTGATCTTCGTTCACCGCGATGACTTGGTCGCTGTCTATCGTATTATCGTAGGAAATTAACAAGACGCCGGCCCGCTTGGCCCGTTCAACGATGGGCTTGAGGGCGGTCGAGCTGACTGCATTGATCAGAATGACGTCATAACCGGCGTTGATAAAATTATCGATCGCCCCGATTTGGGCGGCGACATCTGTCCCCGTACTCACGATCTTCAATTCTTTGATAAAAGGCTTGATCTCCGGGTCCTCCGCGTACGCCTGGAGACATTTGATCATCTCAATGCGCCAAGTGTTCCCGACGAATCCGTTCGCTAAAGCGACTCGATACGGAGGCTTTTTCGCCGGGTACTGCAGTGTTTTCGTGTCGGGTGCATACGGTTTGAAACAGTCGGGCTCGTAGGTGTCTGCGGCCCAAGTGATACTCACAGATTGCGTGAGAAGTGCCAGAGGCACAATGGCAGTTAACAGAAGCGTTTTCATGGCTTGCTCCCGTTCGGGTGAACGAGGATAAGAATTTCTTTTTTAAGGGGGGTGAAGAAACGGTTACAACGCGGGCGAGCCTAGTCGGTCGCGCCCGCCAAGACAATGCTAAAAAATTGACGCAGGGACGGTTTGTTGAGCCGAAGGAACAGGAAAACCTCTCGAAGTCTTTGAATGGCATCTGAGAAGCGCCATTCGACTCAGACCCGAATACAGGCAAGAAGCCTACGCTACTTTGCCCTGCGGCGCGTCGAGCGATGTTCCTCTAGTCATCGCGACGTCGTAAAGCAGGCTCAGGCCTGTCGTGCACAATCGCGCGATGTGCCTAGGGCGCGATGTTCCTATCATCCGAATGGCTCTTTGCCCTCGTTAAGGCCGTCTTCAATGCGTGTTGATCGACCGGTTTCGTGGTAAAATCGTTCATCCCCGCCGCAATGCATAACTCGCGGTCTTCCATCATAACACTTGCGGTCATTGCGATGATTTGCGTTGGCTTGAGATTGCGTTCTGCTTCCAATTCACGAATTTTTCGGGTGGCTTCATAGCCATCCATCTCCGGCATGTTGCAATCCATTAGAATAATGTCGTATTTCTTGTGCCGCCAAGCTTCCACTGCTTCGCGTCCATTAAGCGCAATATCTGCCGTGTAGCCAAGTTTCTTTAGGACTTGTACCGCGACCATTTGATTGGTCTTGCCGTCTTCAGCTAAAAGAATGCGGGTGCCATTGGCGCTGGCAGGATCGGCAGTCGTTTGGGTCGCAGGAGAGAGTTCGGAAACTGCCGTCGGCGCACGATCTATCGAGACAAAGGATTTTTGTTTCGTAAACTGCAACGAGAAACTGAAAGTTGAGCCTTTTCCCAAGGTGCTGGTGGCTTCTATGGTGCCTCCCATCAATTCGACAAGTTTGCGACAGATGGCTAGTCCCAGACCGGTGCCACCATATTTCCGGGTGGTCGATGTATCGGCTTGCGTAAAGGATTGAAACAATTTTTCCTGAGCCTCTTCCGACATTCCGATGCCAGTGTCATGAACAGAAAAAGAGATTTCGACTTCGTCGTCAATTTCGCTCGTCTGGGCAATTTCCAGCAAGACGCTTCCTTCTTCGGAAAATTTAATCGCATTGCTCAGTAAGTTAAGGAGAACTTGTCGAAGACGTGTCGGGTCACCTACCAGATCGGTGGCCGTGCCTTCTTGAATGCACTCGCTCAGGTGCAGTCCCTTACCTTGCGCCAAAGTAGCCATCAGATCGATGGTATTTTTTATGATCTCCTTGAGATCAAAATCCACCTGTTCAAAGGTCATCTTACCGGCCTCGATTTTTGAAAAATCGAGAATGTCGTTGATAATTAATAAAAGAGAATAGGCGCTGCTTTGGATCGTCTGGGCGGATTCGCGTTGCCCCACTGTTAAGCTCGTCCCCAGCAGCGAATCAATCATTCCAATCACACCGTTCATGGGTGTTCTGATTTCGTGGCTCATGTTGGCCAGGAACCCGCTTTTGGCATCACTCGCGGCCAGCGCCGTGTCCGCCATTCGCTGGGCCTTTTCCGTCCCCGAGATCAGTTGTAAATTGGCCAATGTCAATTCGGCGTTGGCCGCTTTCAGTTGAAGAGTGCGGTCGTGAACCATTTTTTCGAGATCATCCAGACGAAGCTTGGCATGTTGCAAGAGTCGCCATTTTTCCGTCATGGCAATGGCCAATTGCAAAACCTCGATGTTGTCAAAGGGCTTTTTGAGAATCACCATCCGATCTGAATATCCGAGCGTTCTCAACATCTCTTCCCAAGAATAATCGGAATAAGCAGTACAAATGACCACTTGGAGATCGGGATACTTTTCCCAAATCTTGCAGGTGGTCTCGATTCCGTCCCATCCTGGCGGCATCCGGACATCGACGAAGGCCAAGGCGTACGGCCGACCTTCGAGAAGGCTCTTTTCAATCAGGCTCAGCCCTTCCTGACCCTGGTATGCCGAATCAATTTCAAATTTTGGCCATGCAAAAATCTGCTCTTCGTCTCCGAATAAAGCCGCTTCATCTTCGCTCAAATCATTTGGCAACTGGGAGGCCTTAACTAATATTTTACGAAAGTCATCGTGAATGGAGCGGTTATCATCAATCACCAGGATGCGGTGGTTCTTAAGCGGATTGATGTTCATATGTCCTGAAGAGCATCATAAAGTTGAACGTTGAGGACAGGTAAGGTTCAAACCTCTCGTTTAAAACCGGCTGCCCTTCCCAAGATCAATGGCTCCGAATTCCGATCGGTATCGGAGATCAGAGGACGAACCGGAGGACAGGTCGCGGGAGGCGGCTGGCACACAACGCTTTTGATACATTATCACAGATACGGTTATTATAGAAAGAAATCAAGTTTATGGTTTTTATATTTTAGGAGCCGCTTCAAGGTGAATGTCTCTCGATTTCCGTGAGCCGAAATCCAATCCCGGAAACCCACCGCTTTGCTGTTTCCGGAGATCGCATGCTGCGCAGACGAATCACATTTCGGTCGTACTGAAATGGGACGCCACGATCTTCCAGCCGTCGTCAAATTTTTGCAGGTTCATCGTGGTGTTCCCCACCACCCTTTCGTTGGAACTCGGTAAATTGATCGTCCACCAGGTCAGGGCGAGTGCGAGGTCCGGCTTCAGCAGCCTGACTTGGATCCGGCTGGGTTCGATGAATCCCATCGCACTGCGATTCGGATAGTCCTTAATGTAGGAATCATGCAGCTGTTGCCAACCGTTGATCTGCTCAGAATCGATCACCACCAGCAGATCAGGCGACTTCCAGTAAGCCTCTAGAAGTCCTTCGATGTCGTGGGCATTCCACCGATTGAGCATTTTCACCAGGACTTCGTAGATCACCTGGGCATCGGGTTTGGCTATGTCTGACTTGGAACCCAGGGAGTCGAACTGCCAGGCGTTCCTTTCCTGCGCCATCAAGGGAAGGCAGAAAGCGAACGTCGCTATCGCCAAAATCTTGCGGAAGGCAGGCAGGTATTCTCGCAACATGAGTTAGTGACAGATTTTAGAAATGGTCCGGTAATTTCAGGACACGGAGTTTATAGTATACATTGTATTTCTTATTTTTACATCCAAATGCGATTCATTGCATCTTTTCTTGCTTCCGCTCGTCAGTTCTTGACTTCGCGGCTCCCGGCGTGCGGCGGGATCGGATCACGCACGACGAACAGGTAGATCATGGCTGAGACAAACGCGATCGCCGCCCCGGTCAAGAGCGCCGGCACAAAGGAGTGGGTCGCTTGCGCAATCGCACCGGTTAGGATCGGCGCCAATGCCCCGCCCAGAAAACCGCCGAAATTCTGGACCGCGCCCAGCGAGGCTATCCGGTTGGGCGGCGCGGCGGCGGTGGCAAGCGCCCAAGAGCAAGCACTTGCCGCATTGGCGAGGAACACTACGACCGAGATGCAGGCCAGCGCCATCACATTGCTCGACACCAACGCCGCCGGGACCGTGAAGAGCGCCATGCCGACCATGGCTGCGACGACCGGAATTTTGCGGCTTCGAATGGGCGATGCACTCCGTTGCGTCAGCAAATCGGAAAACCAGCCGGCGACGAGGCACCCTAAGAAACCGCAGAAGAAGGGGATCGCGGAGGCAAAGCCGGTCCCGAATGTGCTCATGTGCCGCTCGATTTCGAGATATCCGGGCAGCCAGGTCAGGAAGACCCAGTTCAGATAGACTGAGCCGAAGAAGCCCAGGATCATCCCCCACGTGGTGCGGTACGCGAAGAGGCTGCGCCACTCGGCGAATGTCGGCTTAGCCGATGTTTCCTGTGCGGCGCCGTCTGTCAGGTGGGCCCGATCCTCCAGGGATAGCCCGATGGCCTCTGGATCCCGGTAGAGTAGTGTCCAGATCGCCGCCGCAACCAACCCAACCACACCCATGGCAATGAACATCCAGCGCCAATTAAAGCTAAGCATGAGCATGGTCAGCAACGGGGGGGCGAGCGCCGCGCCGAGCGGAGACGCTGCGTTAAACACTCCGGTGGGTACACCCCGGTCCCGGACGGCGAACCAATTGCTGACCACGCGGGCCGAGGTCGGGTATTGGGGTGCCTCGCCAATCCCAAGGAAGATGCGGGCCCAGATAAACTGGCTGAAGCTGGTGACCAAGCCTCCCGCGGCTTGCGCCAGTGACCAGAGCGTCATCCCTACTCCCAGCAGCATCCGAGGCCCCACTCGGTCCACCAGGCCGCCAACCGGGAGCTGCACCAGCGCGTAGCTCCACGCGAAGGCCGAAAGTAGCAGTCCCATCTCCCCGATCGAAACACCGAGATCGCTGCGAATTGCCGGATTCGCCACCGAGAGCGCACCGCGGTCCAGATAGTTAATCGTGCCGCAGACTACCAGCAGGACGAGCGAGATCGTCTGGATGCGGCGTATCCGCGGTGGTACCCGACGTTTGGTTTCTTTCATGTGTTATCCGGCGCCGGAGAATTGTCGGCAAAAAGGTAAACGAAGACAATGTGGATAAGATCCTCTTGGGGAACGGGCAAAATCCATAATGCATGGTATTTCTCACAAAATATGGTAATTATATACACCACCGGACTTTTTTCTGTGCATATAGCCTTTAACCTTTCTCCTTTAACCAAACTCCCGTGCTCTGCGCGCGGACCTCATAAAGTCTCCAGACGGCCACACCATCTGACGAGTGTGCTGACAATTTTTTTCCTTTTCCTCGCGAGCGGAAGCCGCGCGGCAGAGGTAACTAGGGCCGATTCACCGGGTGAAATTGTCCTCGGAATGTCTACCGCATTAACCGGCAGCGCTCAAGACCTGGGCAAAGACATGCGACAGGGTGTCCTGGTCGGATTGGACCGCACAAACCGTAACGGAGGCGTGAATGGCCGCAAGCTGCGGCTGATCGCACTCGATGACGGGTACGAACCAACCCGCACGGAGCCCAATATGCGGCAGTTGATGGAAAAGGATAACGTTGTCGCCATCATCGGCAACGTCGGCACCCCCAATGCGTTCGTCGCCGTGCCATTGGCCAACGAAGACAAGACCCTGCTTTTTGCTCCCTTCTCGGGCGGTCCGATCTTGCGAAATGATCCGCCGGACCGCTACGTCATCAATTACCGCGCCGGATACGCCGAAGAGACGGCAACTATGCTCGACGCGCTCATCGATATCGCTGGATTGAAGCCGGAGGAGATCGCCTTTTTCACTCAAAGAGATAGTTACGGTGATGGCGGCTTCACCCTTGGAATGGTTGCCTTGCAACGTCATGGTTTAAAAAATCCGGGCATGGTTTTGCATCTCGGTTACGAGCGCAACACGCTCGCCGTGGAAAGCGCGGTGGCGAAGCTCTTGATGGCGGAGAACCCGCCGCGCGCGGTGGTGTTGATTGGCGCATACGCGCCGTGCGCCAAGTTTATCAGGTTATGCCGGGATTCGGAGCTCAGCCCGCTATTCTTGAATATCTCATTTGTCGGCAGCAACTCGCTCCTGACCGTTCTCGGCAACACCGACGCTCACATCATTGTCACCCAGGTCGTTCCGTATCCCTCGGACGAAAGCGTTCCTATTGTTCGAGAATACCGGGCTGATCTTAAGGCGATGGATCCTTCGGCTACGGCGGGTTTTGGCGATCTCGAGGGCTATATCGCCGCCAGAATCTTGACGCTCGCGCTGGAACGGATTCACGGATCCCCAACGCGCGACGCAGTCGTCGATGCGTTGGAAGGGTTAGGTAAATTTGATCTCGGCCTCGGGGCACCCCTTCATTTAAGCAGGACGGAACATCAGGCGAGTCATCAAGTCTGGCCCACTGTCTTAAAAGAGGGTCGGTTCGTGCCGTTTCAGTGGTCCGACATCCCACTTCTCCTGAAGGGTCAGGCACAGCGATGAAAACGACCCAACGAGGGCAACCTATTTTCTGGATGGTACGGCTCCTCGCGGCTCTCGGCTTTGTCATGGTGGCCGTCATGATCGGTCAGAGTGGTTCGCAGCTTCAATCGATGCGGACCGGCCGAGTGCGGCTCGAAGATGAGCAAGAACACCTGAACCAGCCAACACGCGAAATCCTCCGGCACGCCAAAGAGGCGCGGACAGAAATTCAAGCGGCGCTCGATGAAAACACACCGTTTACCGAAAAATCCGGAGCCGTGACGAGTCTGGGGCAGGCCGCGCGCCAACTCTCACAATCAACGGACGACCCATCCGCCGTAGTGGCTCTTAATCGATTGGACGAGGTGGCCAAAAACATGGCCGGAGTGGAAAAACAGGCTCTGGACTGGCGTACCCGATACGATGTTACTCTGCAGGATTTGGCCGAGCAGCGAACTCAGGTGCGCGCCTATCTCACTGCGTTGCGCAACGAAGCGGAACTGGCGGAGGGCAGACGGCGACTGCAAGAGGCGATTGAATTCAAACACTGGCAAACGTCACAAGGTGAGGAGGCACGGCGCCTGGCGCTGAGTCTCACCGAACAAGCCCGACAAGAGAGCCACGGTCTCAGTGAATTTAAGACCGAATTAGCCGACCTGGCGCGGATTGTCGAATTATTCAATGGCGAACAGAACGTCGATAGTCTCACCGACCTGAAGGACAACAAGCTCGGGCCGGCTCTCGAACGAGTAACTAATCAAGTTGAGTTAATGCAGGACTTGAAAATTGCCCTCTTCGGCAAAGGGTTCACCCTGGACCCGCAACATCAAAGAATCGTGGTCGCCAGCGGCGGCCTTTATACGGTGTGGCGGAACACGCTCCTGTTGCGACGCGACCATGAAAAACTCAAGGACGCCCTCGGATTGGTTTCCCATGACATTGACGCTGCCGTCGCAGCTTTCGCGGAATCAGCGCAAATCCGTTCCCAGGCATTGGCGATGCGGATGGAACGGATCTTCGCGGAAAACTTGCAACGGATGCTGATTTTCGGCGTCGGCTGTTTAGCGCTGTTTTGGGCCCTCGCCTGGTTTATCTCTCGTGCGATCCGCGATCGGGTACTTGCCATAGAAGTGGCAAAAGCGGACGCAGAAACGGGGCGGCAGACGGCTCAACGGTTAATGCAGGGCCAAAAGGCAGCTAACGAGGAGCTCGAACGCCTGGCGGCGGCACTTACCACCTCAGAGATATTTCTCCATTCTCTCGTGGAAAACCTTCCGGTTGCCATTTACCGGAAAGATACCGAAGGCCGATTCATCTTCGCGAACAAACGTTTTTGCGCTTACAAAGGCCTGCCGCCCTCCGAAGTTCTCGGACAGACCAATTTCGACATTGATCCTCCTGAACTGGCCCGGATGTATCTGGAGATTGACAGGGTCTTAATGGAAACACGCCAGCCGTTTGAAATGGAGGACAGCTGGTTCGATTCCACCGGTGAGCATCGGTGGTATCGCATTATCAAGATTGCGGTCCTCGACACGAGCAACCGTGTCGTCGCCACCCAGGGAATGTCCTGGGACGTTACGGCAGCCAAACTCGTTGAACAAAATCTGAAGCTAGCCAAGGAAGCCGCCGAAGGGGCGGCCAACGCTAAAAGCGACTTCCTCGCCAAGATGAGCCACGAGATCCGAACGCCGATGAACGGCGTTATTGGGATGACCGATTTGTTGCTCGACTCCGATCTCGCCGCCCAGCAACGCGACTTCGCCGAAACTATTCGCGTCAGCGCCCAAATGCTCCTGACGATCATCAACGATATTCTGGACTTCTCCAAAATCGAGGCAGGCAAAATGACGATGGAGGTCATCAATTTCGATCTGGTGAAAACGATCGAAAGCACCCTGGACATCGTGGCCGCGGGCGCATTCCGAAAGGGAATAGAACTCGTCAAGTCCATCCCGGCGGGTACTCCCACTCGGCTGCGGGGGGATCCCGGACGGTTGCGGCAAATTCTCACCAATCTGCTTGGCAACGCGATCAAATTTACGAATCGCGGAGAGGTCGTTATCTGGGTCGGCAAAGAGAGCGAATCACCCACCCATACCGTGCTGAAGTTCAATGTTCACGATACCGGCGTTGGCATAAAACCCGAGGGGCAAGTGCAACTGTTTGAGGCGTTCAGTCAGGCTGATGGTTCCACCACCCGAAAATATGGCGGCAGCGGCTTAGGGCTCGCCATCGCTAAACGACTCGTGGAGATGATGCAGGGAGAAATCGGCGTGGAAAGCAAACCTGGGGTAGGCTCGACTTTTTGGTTCACCGCCCGGTTTGAAAAACAGGCCGCGAATGCCCCAACAACAGACCAGCGCGAGCTGCCGGCCGTACGAGTACTGGTGGTCGACGACAACGCGACCAATCGGCGAATTCTGTGTGATCAGATTCTAGCCTGGAACATGCAAGCGGCTAGCGCATCAAGCGGTCCCGAAGCGCTCCAGAAATTGCGGACCGCGGCTCAAGAGGGCAACCCTTATGACCTCGCCTTATTGGATCTCAAGATGCCAGAAATGGATGGATTGACTCTCGCCCGCTCCATCAACGCTGACTCGCACCTCGCCGGTATTCGACTCGTGGCCTTGACTTCTCTGGACCAGGCTTGCAGCACGGAGGAATTGAAATCGGCCAATATTGACACCTACCTCGTCAAGCCGATCAAACAATCGCGGCTCTTCGATTGTTTGGTCAATACCATCGGCAAAGTTCCGGTCCGCTACACCTTAGCAAAATCGGGTCTCTTTGCCGCTCCGGCGCCCTCCTCTCCGGCCGATCCGCAATCCGGAAAAGCGCGCATGCTCTTGGCGGAGGATAACGATATCAATCAACTAATTGCGCGAGGTCTATTACGAAAGCTCGGCTACAGCGTCGATATAGTGGCGAACGGTTTGGCAGCTCTGGAGGCGCTCAAGTCGATTCCTTACGACGTCATTTTCATGGACTGCCAGATGCCGGAGATGGACGGATACGACGCGGCGCGCACGATACGCAAGCAGGAGGAAGACTCAGGTCAGGGATTCAACGGGAAAACTCCGGTTCACATCATCGCCATCACTGCCAATGCCATGCAGGGCGACCGCGAAAAATGCCTTGCCGCCGGGATGGACGATTATATCAGCAAGCCAATCCGGCTGCCGGAACTGCAGGCAGTGCTGGAACGTTGGAGGGCGGGCCACCAAGGCCAGCCAATCGCGGCGTCTCCGCCTATCGACGCGTCTTCTTTCATGATTTGACGCGAGAATCCGCGAAAATCCGGGTCACTTTTATTCTCGTTTTTCCGGCTTGACGATCACCGGTACCATGTCCCCTGGCACCGCCTGCGGATCACCTTGGCAGGTAACCTCGAGCCGGGAGCCGCGACGTTTTCTTTTCCGTTCGAGATTGAGGCCGGTCGAAAAGATCTCCGCCGCATCTTCCAACGCGTCGCTCTGCAGGTGCACGACCACCGATTTCAAGGACTGTCTTTCGACACTAACTACCGTTGCCAGGATCGCTTGCTTCACGTGGACCGTTCGGCGCGCGCGCAGAAATCGGATCCGCCAGCGGGGACAGAATTGTCAAGCCGGTTAATAAATAAAAATCTTGCCATTTATCTTACTTATTTAAATTAAATTTAATTCTTGTAATTATGATCTGAATTTCGTAGTGAATCGGTCAAGAATATCAACTTGGCACTCCGCCAATGACCAATTCCAAGCAAATCAGCGCAGTGGTGGCTTTCTCCATCGTGGCCAGCTTTGCCATCTCTCAAAGCCTGACGCGCCGAGCGGGACATCCGCCGCCTGCTGGTCCCATGCAGATCCCGCACAGCCCGCCCAAATTCTGTGATCCGCTTCCCGGGCTTACCACGCAGCAAGCCACGAATTTCACGCTCGGACAGGCCCAATTCCAAGTCATCGACGGACCGGCCGACGGTTTAGCAACAAGCGGTCCTGGCTTTTCTGAATTCGATTTGAGATGTCGGGAGGAAAAACGGTGGCAAGGTACTGCCGGATGTTTTGATTCCACCATTCGGGGTATCTTGCCGCCAGCGACCCAAGCGATTCCTTCTAGGGAAGCCGTATCGGCTTGCTCCGGGGGGCGCCGGAGCCGGTGAAGTAAGGCGTCCCGCCTTACTTACGTCGAGCTGACAGCGGGAGCGGCCACCGGCCGGCCGGCGGAAGTCGCGGTTGGATCGGGTATGAAGCAAATACCGCGGGGATCTTTGATCAGATGCAGAACACGCTTGAAGTAGCGATGCTTGGTCTCGGGTCGGCCGATGTTGATAATAGCGGCATCCTTGAGGCCGGCGTTAAAGAGACTGATGACGCGCTCGCGCGCGTCATCGTCCAGAGCGTCGAGGACTTCGTCGACCACGACCCAGTGGGGTTTGTGTAGCACGATGCGTGCGAAGACTAAGAATTGCTGCTCGTCATCGGTGAGTTCCCTCTCCCAGCGCGCGATGCGGTCGAGCGAAGAGGAGAGACGCTCCAAGCTGGCACTCTTCAGCACCGCAACGAGCTCCGCGTCTTGGTAGGCGGTTTCTGGCGAGGGATAGGCAAGTGCCGCGCGCAGAGTTCCCAGTGGCACATAGGGCTGGCGCGGCATGAACATCACGTCTCCTGGCGCCGGCAGTGCGATCCGGCCCGAGCCCCAGGGCCACAAGCCGGCGATCGCCCGGAAAAGCAGGGTCTTGCCGGTTCCGGGCTCCCCAACGATAAGAACACGTTCGCCCGGAGCAATCTCGACATGCTTCTCGCTCAACGAGGTGCAACCCGTAGGCGTGGCGACCTCCAGACTCTCCAAGGCAAGCTTGCCGCCACTCGCCTCGACGAACTCAATCCGGTTGTCGGTCGCGCCGAGCCTGTCCATCGTTAGGACCGTCTCGCGGAAACTCGCAATGCGCAGCAGAGTGGCCCGCCAGTCGGCAATAGTATTGAAATTATCGATGAACCATCGCAGGGACCCCTGCACCTGAACAAAGGCGCCCACGACCATCATCAGCCCGCCGAAGGAAAGATCGCCGCCAAAATATCCAGGTGCCGCGATGAGGATCGGCGCGATAATGGTGAACCAGCCGTAGCCTGCCGTGATCCAGGTGAGCCGCATACTCGCGCCGACAATCCGCCGCATGATACGGAGAACGTTCTCGAGCTCGATAGTGAGGCGCTGTTTCTCATCCTGTTCACCGCCATAGAGCGTCACGCTATCGGCGTGCTCGTTGAGGCGGACGAGCGCGAACCGCAAATCGGCCTCCCGGGAATAGCGCTCGGAATTAAGCCCGATCAACGGACGGCCGACCATCCAGCTGAGCCACGAGGCGGTGCCCGCATAGATAAGAGCGCACCATACCATGTAACCCGGTATGCCGAAGCTGTGGCCGCTCACGTGGAAGGTCACGTTCCGCGACAGGAACCAGAGGACGCCAATGAAACTTCCGAGCAGGAGCGAAGACTGCAGGAGCCCGATCCCGAGGTCAGCCGACAGCTCGGTCAGATGGCGGGCGTCCTCGTGGATGCGCTGATCGGGGTTAGTGCCCATCTCCCCGGCATTGACCAGTTGGAAGGCGCGGCGAGGTTTGAGCCACTCTTCCAACAGGTCGCGCACCAGCCCTTCGCGCAGCCTGAGTTTGGTCATCTGGGTGAGCCAGGCCTGGGCCACGTTCAAGACCAAAAGCCCACCGGCAATCACGCCGAAAACCGTGAGCTGGTTGAGAAACCCGCGTAACTGCTTGTGCGCGAGCGCATCGTAGAAAGGCTGATTCCAGGCATTTAGTTTGACTTGGCCGAAAGCCGTGGCACCGATCACCGCGACGAGAGCAACGCCGAGGAGCAATATTTTGTTTCGCTGCGGCGAGGCCCAGAAGGTCCGGAACATCATCGACATCTGCGGCCAGAGACGCAGCCCGGCCGTTGGATCTGCTGCGGTCGCGGGCACGTGGGACGGTTTACTGGGTCGATCTGCCATGGAACCGGCTTTCTTCTTGCCGAGGCTTACCTTAACAACACCTCTTAAGCAATAGCACTGCTAGGAACCCTTCCGCCAGAACTCTGTGCTTGCGCGGTGCAGATGCAACCGAGTCGGCCCAGGCAAGGGTAAGGCGCATCCCCTATTGTCGAATAGGGACGCCCACCCTTCCGAATAGGATCCATTGCTCCATGAAGAAGTTATTATTAGCTCTGGCCATTGGTGCATCAGTTGTTGGCACCTCATTAACGGCCACGGCCGATGAGGACCATCGGGATCACGGCTGGAATGATCAATACTGGCATCATGAGCATTACGGCTACTGGCACGGTGAACGAGGATATTGGCAGACTCACCATCACAACCATGAATTCATCCGGGTCGGCCCGGTCACGATTGAAAAAGGGCACTAAAAGCCGATTTGCTGGACCAGCATCTATCCAACACCCCGCGCGAGCAGCTGCTCGCGCGGGTTTCTCCTCTTTTTTGTTCGCAACGATCACGTGAGCGAAATCAGGCCTGGAACGGGCAGCCTCGGTTTTTGTTTGAAGGGCGTTCGGCGTCGCAGTTAAGATATCGGCGCCGCTAGCAAGGCCGAGATCAGTAGATCTCACCATGACAACAGAGACGCTGTTTCCAGAAGGTCCCAGAATTGAGCTGCAGGTGACGCTCGATTGGTCCAAACAAAGAATCACTTTTGACTGGAAACCGTACCAGACCGACAAAAAGATGGCGCATGGAGCGGTCTGGGTGGCTGATGGGATGCTCCGATGGCGAATTACCGGAGAGGGCGAGGCCGACAACTTCGATAGTCTCGTCACACCAAGCGCCATTGAGATGGCGTTAGAACACGTTGCGCGCCATCTACCGATCTCGAAACGAGACATCGCCTTTTTCGGCCGGAGGTTTAGCCCAATTCTCAATACGTGGGAAAAAGAGCGCTTCGCCAAAGTCCGAAATCCCTGGAAGTACCTGGCGCTGGAAGTCCAGGAAATGGGTGAACAATTGCTTCGTGCGAAGTCGGCTCCACGCCCGCCTGTCGATGACCCGGATGTTTCTTCGGAAATCGTTCATCTGCTGGAGAAAAGAGCTCAACGAGAGGAAAAGAAACGACTCGAGCGGGAAGCAATCCAACAGCGTGTCGCGAGTGCCGCCTCACGAAACCTGAGGCGCCAAACGGAATCTGAAAAACGGCCTTCCAAAAGCTCAAAGGACGATCTGCCTGTCGAAATCAAGAAACCGCCCACGCCGCTGCCCGAGGTGCGACTCGAGATCGGGGCTGCTGAAATGCCGTCGTACGATCTTTTCCGCACACATGCCGGAATCGACAGCTTTCTCAAGATCGAGCGTGCGTCGCTGATGTGGATCTCGAATCAGTCGGACGATCTGCTCTGTCTTCCGTATTGTGCGATCGATCATCTTGAATATCAGATCCGTACCGCGCTGCGCGTCACTGGAGCGCTGCGTGGCCGAGCGCTGCTATCCGATGAAGTCGGCCTGGGCAAGACGATCGAAGCTGGGCTAGTGCTTAAAGAATATGTCACGCGAGGCATGGTCCGCCGCTTTCTGGTGTTGACTGTTCCTTCCTTAATTGATCAGTGGGCGGAAGAGCTCGAGGCGAAGTTTTCCCTGGTGTGCGCGACGAGCAATCAGCCGCAGTTCCGCGCAGATCCCGAACGATTCTGGACGGAACACGGTGCGCTTATCACCTCCATTCACACTTTCAAACAGGATAGCCACCTTGCTCTAGCCACGCGCCGCCCCTGGGACATGGTCATCATCGATGAAGCGCATCACTTGCGAAACCGCACCTCCAAAGCATGGCAGGCTGCCAATGCTCTGCAACGGCAGTTTCTGCTTCTGCTCACTGCCACCCCGGTCCAGAACTCGATCGAAGAACTTTACAATCTCGTCACGCTTTTAAAACCCGGTCATTTGCCTTCGCCGAAAGAATTTCGCCACCGATTCGTCAACGGCGACCGACCGTACGAACCGCGCGAGCCGGAACAGCTGCGGCAGTTGCTGGGACAGGTTATGATTCGCAACACGCGAGCAAATGCCAACATTCAAATGCCATCGCGTCACGCCGAGACGGTGCTCTACGAGCCGGAACCTGGCGAAGTCGAATTTTGGGACCAATGGGATCGCGAGCTGCGCGCCGCTCTTCGAAACATGCCGCCCGGCAAAGCGAGTCTTTGGGGACGATTGCTCTTGCAGGCTGTCGGAAGCAGCCCTGCGGCGTGGCTGGAAGCGTTGAAAAAATTTCCCGATCCGGAACTCGTTCAACGCTGGCGAGAGAAGGCGCCGTTGGAACGGAGCTGGGAGAGAAAGAGCTCTGTCCTACCGCCACTCACCCGGGTTGAGGGAGGCCTCGTGATTTTCACCCAATTCATCGCAACGCAATCGGCGTTGGCCCAGAAGCTGGCCGAGAGCGGTGTAAAGACCTGGATACTGAACGGCCAGACGCCGACGCCCAACCGACAGGGACTGGTCGAATCGTTTCGCGACCATGGTGGTGCGTTGCTCCTGACAAAGAGTGGAACCGAGGGGCGCAATCTACAGTTCTGCCATCGCCTGGTGAACTTTGATTTGCCCTGGAATCCAATGGAAATAGAACAGCGAATCGGACGTCTTCACCGAATCGGCCAGGGACGCGTCGTTGAGATCTATAACTTGGTCCAGGCAGGAACTTTGCAGGAACATCTGCTCGAGATTTTACAGGAAAAACTGAATTTGTTCGACCTGATCATCGGCGAGACCGGTCTGATTCTTGGCGACCGTTTTATGAGCGAAGACTTTGAAGAAGAAATCTTCCGTCGCTGGCAGAATTCGGAAGGCGACTTTGCGGGAGCACTGAAGACTCTCGGGGAGGAACTCAGCCGCGGCCGTTCCAATCTCGACCAGATTAAACGACTCGACGAAACATTGTTTGCCCACGACTACGAAAGTATCTGAGCATCCGGATTCACCATGAAGTTTCCGAAGATTCCTCCGCGTGCGGAACATTTAATGGATTTTTTTGAGCAGGGTCTCCTCTCTCTGGGCGCTGTTTGCGAACGTTCGTGGCACGATCGCCTGGAGGTCCTGGCGGAAGGAGACGCTGCAGGTCTTTGGCGAAAAGAAGGCGAATTG
>Ga0210388_10001737_pt1 | contig 17144 bp, 17 predicted proteins | sample IncBWC19OmetaG_FD_155485 | JGI IMG/M metagenome (GOLD analysis project Ga0210388, IMG submission 155485) | Forest soil microbial communities from Barre Woods Harvard Forest LTER site, Petersham, Massachusetts, United States - Inc-BW-C-19-O ... | reverse complement strand
GTTCGATCGATCCATCGATATGCACGTCAGCCATCTGCGCCGCAAGCTGGAAAGCAGCCGTCCGGTCATCAAAACTATTCGAGGCGTGGGTTATCAGTTTTGTCAAAGCCCCGAGGACGCGGTGGCCGGATGAGATCACTCTTCGCAAAGACGCTGCTGTGGTTCCTGGCGACAACCGCAATCGCCATGACCGGCATCATCATCACCACCGCCTTGACCTTCAGCGCCTCTGAGCCTCGTGGGCCAATTGGAACGCTGCTGAATCTGCAGGTGGAGGAAGCCCGCCAGGCGTATCAGACCGGCGGCCGCGCCGGATTGAGCGCTGTACTCGCCAAGCTGCAACGAATCGCGCAGGTGCAAGTGGTTTTCACGGATTCGCAGGGCACCGATCTGCTGACCGGGCAAGCTCGGCCGGACCTGCTGCGGAGACCCACACGTAGCCGTTGGCGCCTCCCCTTCCCGTTCACCACGCGCCGGCCCATCATCGGGCGGGAGGATTCGAGCCACCAATACTGGCTGTTTCTCATCGACCAACGCCGCAACCTGACTTTTTTCTTCCTGCAGCCTCAGCATCTCTGGATTATCGGCCTGGTGACTTTGCTGTGCTACGGGTTCGCTTACCACTTGACGTCGCCAGTCCGCCGTCTGCGCGGTGTGCTGGACCGCTTCGGCCACGGCGACCTGTCGGCGCGCGCCTTGATCAATCGCAAGGACGAACTGGGCCAACTGGCCACCAGCTTCAACCAGATGGCGGACCGCATCCAGACCTTGCTCTCGGCCGAACGCCGCCTGCTGCTGGACATTTCGCACGAGTTGAGAAGCCCGCTGGCCCGCCTGGGCGTGGCGGTGGAGCTGGCGCGATCCGGCGAGGATCGCGAACACATGCTGGACCGGATTCAGAAGGAAGCCGACCGGCTGAACGAATTGGTGGCCGAGCTTCTGCAGGTAACGCGTGCCGAGGGCGATCCCAGTATGCAACGGGCGGAGAGCCTGCCTTTGGATGAATTGTTGGCCGATATAGTGTATGACTCGCTGCTCGAAGCCAAAGCCAAGGACTGCACCCTGCTGCTCAAAGCCCCCGTCGCGGTCAACCTGTCGGGCGATGAGGAGCTGATCCGCCGCGCCATCGAGAATGTAATCCGCAACGCCATTCGCTATGCGCCCAGCGGCACGCCTATCGACATAGAACTGAAAAAGTCCGGCGAAATGGCCGAGATATGTGTCCGGGACTACGGCCCAGGAGTCCCCGCCGAGGCGCTGCCGCGAATCTTCGACCCGTTCTATCGCGTGGACTCGGACCGCAATCGAGGAAGCGGCGGTGTAGGGTTGGGGCTGGCCATCGCGCGCCGGTCGGTGGAGTTGCACAAGGGCAAACTCACAGCGCGAAACGCCAATCCGGGATTGCTGGTGGCCATTGAGCTGCCTCTGGCGCCTGAATCGCGCAGTGTGGAACGCAGAGCCGGCAGCCCTACTCCGGTTTCAGCAGCTTGATGTCCGACGGCAGCTCGAACAGGTTGCTTTGCATCTTAGGATCGTTGAACTTCACTGCGTCCGCAAATATCTCAAAAACCTTTTCGCCGTTCCGCTGGCGCTCAATGGCCCAAGGCCACTGAATGCCGTCCGTCTCGCGATACTTCGAAAAAACGGTGATCTCTTCGTCCTTGTCCTTGGTCACCGGGTTGCGGCGGTAAAAAACCTCGCGCACGGGCAGCTTGGTGCTCTGGTGGAAATAGACGGTGGTGGTGTGATTGTCGGCATCGGTGATGTCCACAATCTCCACCGGCGCGTTCAACAAAACATCCGCGCCTTTGGATTCGATAATTAGCGGCTCGTGCATGCGCACGCGCAGGATATAAAAAATATCGCTGAACGTGGTGTCCTTGTAGCGCTCCCAGCGGTCGTCCGGCAGCGGCTGCGCGCCGCGGAAACTGATGTTGTAGGCCGCTTTTTCCTGGAAGAGTGTCCCGTAGTCCTGCTTCTTTCCGAAATTCTGCCGCTCCCGCACCGCCAGAACGTGCGTAGTGTCGGTGACTTCCGGGTCAAAACGCGTGTAGATATTGGCGAAGTCCAACCCGCTGAGTTTTTCGCGATAAAAAGAATAAACGCGGCCGGCTACTTCCCGGCTTTGCACGTTCATAAACTGCTGGCCGCCGAGAGCATCCAGGCACTCGTTTACTATGCGCTTTCCACGCTCCTGCGGGCTTTCCGCATGCAAGCTCAAACATAGAGCCAGGAACACGGAGCCCACTGCAGTGCCAGAAGTGGGGCGGACCCCCAGGTCCGCGCGGGTCCCCCAGGACCCGCTTTTGTTCCAGCAGGCCGACGAGGGCGTCGGCCGCGGACCAGGGGGTCCGCCCCACACATGCAAGCATGATAAGAGCTTCACGGCTTCTTACTAATCTCCTCTTTTGTCAATCCAGAATTGACCTTGTACTCCGCCACCGTTACGCTGGCAAACTTCTTCCCGCCTTGCATGATGGTCCAGGCAAAAGGCAACTGGATTCCATTCACTTCGCGCCACTCGGAATAACTTTGTTCCACCGGCCCCTGGCCGCCCTGGTAGACGATCTTCGCCGGAAGACCTGTTTTCTCGTCCACCACCACCTTAACGCTCTCGCCGTCCTTCTCCGTGATCTCGATCGTCCCATCGCCCACGTAGTTCACTGTCCGATTCGCATCGCGATCGCTCATGGCCAAGGGAGGGATCTGGCGAAATACTTCGCCGTGCACCTGTTTCAGAACCGCCGGCGACATGCCCATCGGCCCTTGCGGCGTCACCAGCCACCCGGTTGTGCCATCCGAGTATACAGTTTGTTTCGCGAACGGCAGCTCAATCTCCTGGCGCAGTGAGGACGGCGCCAAATAGCTATTGGCTTGCTTCACCTTCATGGTGGCGCCCGGAGTCTCAATGCCCGCTTCGCCGCGGTATTCGATATCCTTCACGGCGGCCAGTTTGTCCGCCCCGCCCAGCGCCTGCTGCACGCGCCCCAACAGATCCTTACCTTTTTGAAGGCTGGCCGGGTCGACCTTCGCGGCTGCTTCTTTAGGCTCCGGGATGGTCAGATCGATATTTTGAACCGGCAATCCCAGCGCCGTGAGCGGCGTTCCAAAATCCTTTGGATTGCCGGCCGCTACGAAGGTCAGTTCCGGCAATTTGAAATATTTCCGCGCCACGCGCAGGATGTCCGCCTTGGTGACCGCTGCTATGGCCTTCTGATACTGGAAAAGGAAATCGCGCGGATACCCGAAGTATTCATATAGCACCAGGCGATTCAAAGTTTTGCTGGGACGGTCGAAGTGAAACACGAAGCCGTTCAGCACGGTGTCCTTGGCGGTCTTCAACTCTTCGTCGGTGACTTCGGCGGATCGGAGCTTCTCCAACTCTTCGCGGACCGCCTTCAAAGTATCCACGGTATGCACAGACTGCGTGCTTCCGGAAATACGGAAAACGCCCGGATGATCGTAATCGGCATCCCAGGAACTTCCAATGTTATAGGCCCAGCCGAGTTCCGTGCGAATACGGCGCAACAGACGGCTGGAAAATCCGCCGCCGAGAATTTGCGCGGCCACCTCCAGCGCCGGATAGTCCTTATCGCGATACTCGCCGCCCAATTCTCCGACGTTGAAGAAAGTTTGCGTGACATCGGTCTTGGTTGCCAGAAATACGCCAGGCGCGGGATTCGCCTGCACCTTTGGAAACGCCGGAACCGGCGCCTGCGTGTACTTCCACGAGCCTAGCAGCTGCTCCAGCTTGGTTTTCATCTCGCTGGTCGAGAAATCACCGTAAACTTCGAGAATGATGTTGGAAGGGAAATAGTAGCGATGATAAAAATCCACCAGATCCTGCCGATGAATGGCATCCACGTCGGCGTATTCGATCTGCCAGCCATAAGGCGTGTTACGGCCGTAAATGATGTTCGCGAACTCGCGCTCCGCTATGCCGCCCGCGTCGTCGTTGCGCCGTGAAATCTCGCTGCGCAATTGAGTTTTCGCCAGTTCTACTTTGTCTTCGCGGAATTCGGCCGCGGTGAGAAAATCCTTGAATACCTGAAGCGCCTGGTCCGTGTTTTCCTTCAGGCAATTGAAAGAAACCGATCCGCTGCTCTCGCCAATCTGGCTTTCGACAGACGCAGCCACGTTCTCCAGCTCTTCGTCAATCTGATCGCCTGATTTCGATTTCGTGCCACCCGATCGCAAAACCTCGCCGGTGAGTTGCGCCACTCCGTGCTTGTCAGCTGGATCGAAAAGATTTCCGGTGCGGATGAGCGCGCCTCCCGAGACTAGCGGAAGCTCGTGATCTTCCAGCAGAAACACCTTCATTCCGTTGGAAAGCGTGAACTCCTCCGGTTTGGGCACTTGAAGCGGTGGCAGCGGAGGGTATTTCAGATCTTTATAGGAAGGCAGATTGACGGGGCCGCGATGCACTTCCGTTTGGGCCAGCGTAAGCGATGAAAACAGAAGTGGAAGGACAATCAGCGACTTCATTTCGCCTCCTTCGCGGTGGCAGGCGCCGTCGCGGGCGGGATGATCCAGACCACCGTACGGGCATCCGGAATCAGATATTGTTTCGCCACCCGCTGCACATCGTCGGCCGTGACCTTGGCGATCTCATCAATTCCGGTGAACATCTTGCGCCAATCGCCGTAGGCGACATAGTACGAAGTGAGAGCCGCGGCCATTCCTGAATTGCTGTCCAATCTGTGAATCAGGTCCGCCCGCACTTTGGTCTTGATGCGATTCAGCGTACCTTCATCCACTTTGTCGGTCTTCACTTTCTCGATGATCTTGTAGCACGCCTTCTCATTCTCTTCCACCGTGTGGCCCATGTTTGGGACCAGGAAGAACAGGAATAAATTGGGATATTTCCCGCCCGGAAAAGACGCCTGGCTTCCAGCCGCGAGTGCGATCTTCTGGTCGCGAACCAATTCCTTGTAGAGCAGTCCGGTGCGTTCGCCGGAAAGGACCTCGTTCAAAACATCGAACACCGGATCGTCTTTGCTGGTCTGGTCCGGCCGCTTGTAGGAAATGGCCATAAAGGGTTGCGCGGGCGATTCCACTGTCAATCGGCGCTCGCCCTTCTGCGGAGGCTCCACCGTTCGCGGACCGCTCGGCAGAGGCCCGGTTGGAAGTATTGAAAAATACTTCTCGGCCATCCGCCGGCATTCTTTGGGATCTACATCACCGGCGATCCCGATCGTAATATTGGCCGGCACATAATATTTCTTGTAGAACGCCACTGCTTCCGTTTCACGGAAATTCTCGATGTCCGAGGCCCATCCGCCCGGCATGTTGTGGTAGGGATGCGCTTCAAAAGATCCGGCCAACAGATTCTCCACTAGTAGTCCCTGCGGGCTTGACTCCACACGCATCCGCCGTTCCTCGCGTACCACGTCCCGCTCCTTATAAAATTCGCGGAAAACAGGATCATAAAAGCGCTGCGATTCCAGCAGGAACCAAAGCTCCAGGCGATTGCGGGGAAAGTTGTAATAGTAATCGGTGGAATCCTCGCCCGTTCCGGCGTTCAATCCCACCCCGCCGTTTTCTTCAATGATCTGCGTGTACGCATTGGGAATCACATAGCTGTTGGCTTTCTCAATTGCCGCCTTGAGTTCCTTTTGAGCAGCCGCCAGCTTGGCAGCATCGGCCTTCTCACCCTTATTGCGCTCGGCGTCGTAGCGGCCGTACACGTGTTCCACTTCATCCAGGGCTTGTTTCTCAGCCGGCCAGTTCTTGGTCCCGATGGTTTCTGTCCCTTTAAAGGCCATGTGCTCGAACATATGAGCGATCCCGGTCTCACCGCTGGGGTCGTCCACCGATCCGGCATTGACATAGGAATGAAACGAGACCACTGGCGCTTCGTGCCGCTCGAAGATAATGAAATGCATTCCGTTCGCAAGCGAAAACTCGGTAATGCGTTTCTCGAAATCCTGGAGCGATTGGGCGCTGAGCAACAGCGGGCAAATTGAGAGAACAAGGAGTCTAAACTTCATGTGAGTGTGGGAATGTTACTTCTATTGTATCCGTGAAAGCGTGGGGCAGGCGTTTTCGCCTGCCAACTCAATGATCACGGCTTCTGGGTTCGAGGGAGCGAGACAATGCCGCGGGATCCGGCAACAGTTCCGCCTCACTCAACTGTCCATCCCGATTCTTATCCAGACTCAACAGAGCCGCTGGAGCGTTCAGAATCTCGCTAGCCGAGATTTCACCATCGTGGTTGGCATCCAGCGCCGCCAGCACCGGATGCAGCCGCATGAACACCAGCGCCGCACCGGCCGGATGGGGCGTACCCAAACCACACTCCTCCGCGCTCAGTTTGTTGTCGTGATTCTTGTCGAGCGCGAGAAGAGCCACGGCGGAATTTGCGATTTCCGACGCGGAAATGATTCCGTCCTGATCGATATCCAGTGCCATCAGCACGGGCATCATCCGAAAGTACAAAGAAGGCCGGTAGGTTCCAGGCTCGGGTTTCATTTTCACCTGGGCGCTCAGTTCCGTGGGCGCCGCACTCACGCTGTGCGTTTCAAGGAAATGCGAAAAGCTGTGATTGTGCGACCCAACTAGCGGGAAGACATGGCTGTTGCTGTGACTCAGCGTGTAACAAACCGCGCTGAAGGCAATTAACGATAGAACTCCTCCGTGGATCAGCGCGCTGGTACGCGGCGTGTCGCCCGCGCCAATATAAAAGCTGGGCAGGCTATCAGTAGGCGCGGGGTTAACAGGGACGGGTTGTTGCCGGTATTGCGGGCGCAGCGTCCACTGACGCCACAACGAGAGCAGGGCATCGGCGAAAAGTGGCGTGGTTCGGCCCTGCGCCGCGGCTTGGTCAAAAATCCACAGCATCTCCTGGCCAAAGCGCTGGCGGAAGCGCGCAGGATGCAACCGAAGAAGAACGTTGTAGAAAAAACGGAACATCAAGCTCTCCTGGGTTTAAAAGCCTGCATGCGCAGCTTGCCGTCGCGAACCACCGTTTCCAGCCGCGCGATTTCAGCCGATAAGACGGCCCGGCCGTCAGGAGTTAGCCGATAGTAACGGCGCCGGGGGTCGTCGTCGCCGGAGCGGTCGACAGCCCGGCGAACCACTTCCTGCACCAGACCCTGCGCGGTCAGCCGCTGGATATTGTCGTACAGCGTACCAGGTCCCAGCTTGTAGCAGCCTTCCGATTGACGCAGCACCTCTTGCATGATTCCGTAGCCATGCAGATCTTCGCCGGCCAGAGCCAGCAGGATGTGCAGCGCTGCCGGCGAAAGCGGCAGATAACCAGCCGGATCGTCTTTCATAGCTCGATATCCGTTATATCGGATTCCGAGTGTTTAGTCAAGGGAGTATACTGTCAATAATTTTATGCAGGCCACTCTGACAGCCCCAGCCACTCCTCAGCAGGCCCTTCCCGCAAAGGCCGTCACCCGCAACATCGCCGTGGACGCTTATCGCGGATTTGTGATGCTGCTCATGATGGCCGAAGTGTTGGAACTCGCCCGGGTGTCGGCAGCTTACCCCGGCAACTGGTTCTGGGCGGTCCTGGGATTCAACCAGACCCACGTGGAATGGTTCGGATGCTCGCTGCACGATCTAATTCAGCCGTCGTTTTCGTTCCTGGTAGGCGTGGCGTTGCCTTATTCGATCGCCAGCCGTTTGGCCAAGGGTGGAACATTCGGCAAGATGTGGGCGCATGCCATCTGGCGCTCGATATTATTGGTGGCGCTCGGCGTATTTCTGCGGTCCATGCACAGCCCGCAAACATATTTCACGTTTGAAGACACACTGTCGCAGATCGGCCTCGGCTATCCGATCCTGTTCCTGCTGGGATTCTGCCGTCCGCGCTGGCAGTGGACGGCGTTCGCGGTAATAGTGAGCGGCTATTGGCTGGCCTGGGCGTTATATCCGGCGCCCGGACCTGGATACGATTATCAAGCCGTGGGCGTGGCTGCCAACTGGCCGCACAACTTTACGGGTTTCGCATCGCATTGGAACAAGAATTCCAATCTCGGAAATGCGTTCGATCAGTGGTTCCTCAATCTGTTCCCGCGCGTCAAGCCGTTCGTGTTTAACGATGGTGGGTATTTGACGCTCAGTTTCATCCCCACGCTCGGCACCATGATTCTTGGATTGGTAGCCGGCCGCTGGCTGCGCGAGGACGCTCCGAGCATTCCCATGAAGCGTTTTCTGATTGCCGGCGTCATCGGTCTCGCCTCCGGCCTGGCGCTGCACTACGCGGGCATCGCGCCCATCGTGAAACGCATTTGGTCGCCGGGCTGGGTATTGTTCAGTGGCGGCGCTTGTTTCCTGCTGCTGGCCGCGTTCAGTTGGATCATTGAGATTAAAGGTTATCGGAAATGGGCGTTTCCGCTGGTAGTGATCGGCATGAATTCCATCGCGGCTTATCTGATCGCCCATTTGTTCCGGGACTTCTTTGTAAGCTCGTTCCGTATAAATCTCGGCCCGAATGTCTTCAACTTCTTCGGGGACGGTCTGGAGCCGCTTATGCAGGGGATGGCCGTGCTGCTATGCTACTGGCTCATTCTCTACTGGATGTACAAGCGCAAAGTCTTCCTTAGAATCTGAGGACATAATGAGTAGCTTCGGCTTCGGCCTGCTCTGCCTCATCAGTTTTACCGTGCCCGTGCCCATATTGGCGTGGCTTGATCGCATCTGGAGAAAGCGCTAGTGTACGCCGGCCACTACGCGGCGGGGCTGGCCATAAAAGCGAACCAGCCGCAGGCGCCCACCTGGGCGTTGCTCCTGGGCGTTGGCTTCCTGGATGTGCTGTTCGGCATTTTCGTGATGCTGGGCATCGAACATGTCAGCGTGACGCCAGGCATCAGTCCGGGCTTTTCTCTGGACTTCATCGATTGGTCGCATTCGCTCGCGATGTCCATTGTATGGGCGCTGTTGTTCTCCAGTTTCTTTTGGAGGCGCGGCAAGGCAGTTGCTCTAGCCGTCGGCTTCGCAGTCTTCTCCCACTTTCTTCTGGACTGGCCCATGCACCCTCACGATCTGGCCTTATGGCCGCACTCCAGTATTCATATCGGATTAGGCTTGTGGCGCCTTCTGCCGGTAGGCTGGTGGTGGGTGGAGCTAGTCTTCATCGCAGCCGCCTGTTGCTATTACGTAGCGCGAGGCCGTTCTCTCTGGGCCTGCGCAGTGGTGGTGCTGCTGCACGTGGTGAACTCCCCCTGGCTGGCAGTAGCAAAATAACCAAACGTCTATCTCCACCGGAATAACTTTAGCGCCAGCGCGAAACACACCACCAGCCAAACCCCCAACACTCCCATCTGCGAAGCCACCGGCCCCAGGCCCGCCCCCTGCAGCATATTCATGCGCAGCGCATCGATAGCCGCGGTAAGCGGAAGGGCCTTGATTACAGGCTGTAGAAAATCTGGAAATCGTTGCGCGGAGAAGAACACGCCGGAAACAATCCACATGGGCATCATCACCACGTTCATCAAACCGGACGCGGCTTCGATGGTCCGCGCCCGCGATGCAATCAGCAAGCCCAGGGCGCTGAAGGACATTGACGCCAACACGCAAAGCAATACCAGATCGATAGCCGAACCGCGCAGAGGAACGCCAAACACAATCGTGCCGAACCCCAGCACTAAGCCAACTTCCACGACTAACATCAGCAGCCGCGAAAGCACAAACGACAGCAGAAAATAATGCCGGGGCATAGGCGTGGCGACCAGGCGCTTCATCAGCTTCTTGCGACGCGCGTCCACAATCGCGAACCCCATGCCCCAAATGGCGCTGCCCATAAGATTCATTCCCAGCAATCCGGGGATCAGGAAATCGATATAGCGTGAGCCTGGCTCGCGCAGCAACTGATCCGTGGAGTTGACCGGATCCACGCGGCCCGCGGCGCGCTGCACGGCGCGATCTGCCAGCATGCGCGCCGTCCGCCCTTCCGGATTGGTGTCGTCGTATCTAAAGACCACGCTGCCGTTCGGACCAGGAACCGCCGCGAGCGCTACCTTGCCGGTGCGCAGCGCGTCTTCGGCAGCCGCGCCGGATAATTCGGTGACATCCAGCAGTTTGTCCTGGCGAAGCGATTGGGCAAGTTGCGGCGTGACCGCGGCGATCTTGAGCACATCCGCGGGACGATTGCGAAACGCGATGCCCAACCCGGCAGCCAGCAGAATGGGAAAGATGAAAACCCAAAACAAGGCCTCGGGCTCCCGAATAAATTCCAGAAACCGCACCAACGTCAATTGCGCCAGCGGATGATCCGTCCAAGCCGACGGGCGTGGAGCTTTTCGCGCCGCCTCTCTGGCTCTCAACTCGGGAACTGCGCTAATGTCACTCATCGCGCAACCGCCGTCCCGTCAAAGTGACAAAGACGTCCTCCAAGGAAGCGGAATGAGTACGCAGCTCGGTGAGCGGCAGCCCTTGACGGTCCAACTCAGCCAACAAGGCGGGCACGGCGCGATGAAGTTCGGTTACCTGCAACTGTACACTGCCGTTTTCGGCTTTCACGTCGCGGACGCCTTCAATTTCGCGCAGGGCGGAAACGGTCAGCGTTTTCGATGCGCCGCCCGCTGAGAACTCCACGACGTGCTCCACGCCGATCGAGGCGATGAGCTCGCGTGGCGTTCCCAGCGCGATGATTTTGCCGTGGTCCATGATGGCCACTCGATCGCACAGCCGCTCCGCTTCGTCCATATAGTGAGTAGTCAATAGAATGGTTCGGCCCGCCAGCTTGAATTCTTCGATCAAATCCCACAGCTGCCGGCGAGCCTGCGGATCCAGGCCCGTGGTAGGCTCGTCCAAGAAAAGAAAATCTGGATCGCCCACCAGCGCGCAAGCCATCGCCAGCCGCTGCTTCTGGCCGCCCGAAAGAGTGCCCACCCTCGACTTTTGTTTTTCTTCCAGCTGCACCAGCGCGATGGCCTCCGCCGCGGATGGACCCGCATGATAAAAACTGCGGAACAGCCGGACAGTTTCGAAAACCGTCAGCTTCTCCGCCAGTTGGGTGTCCTGCAGCTGAATTCCCAGGCGCTGGCGAAGCTCACTGGAGTTCGAATCCCAGCGCATTCCCAGCATCTCCACTTCACCGGAATCGGCCGCGATCAATCCTTCACAGATTTCAATAGTTGTAGTCTTACCGGCGCCATTGGGCCCCAATAGCCCAAAACACTCGCCCAGCCGCACCTCGAGATCCAACCCATCCACGGCGACGACATCTTTATATGCCTTCCGTAGATTCCGCACCTGTAGCGCGCCAGCCATACGTCTATCGTACCTATCCGCGTTCATCCGCGGCTAATTAACTTGCATTCGTAGCTTAAACTGGTGCGTGTCTATCAGTGAGGTGAGATGATGCGAATCGCAAGTTTACTGTTGGTGGCGGGTCTCGCGCCCCTATGGGCCCAGGACATCAAACTGCCGGCGAATCTGGACAAGCTGTCGGCGAAAGCCGAGGAATCTATCGACATTACGCTGGATGGGTCCTTGCTGAAGATGGCGGCCAGATTCCTGTCTGACAAAGATGACCCGGATGTTGGCAAGGTGAAAAGGCTGTTGGCCAAGCTGGAAGGCGTTTACGTCCGCAGCTACCAGTTCGCCGAGGATGGCGCATACAGCCGGGCCGATGTGGAATCCGTTCGGTCGCAGCTTCAGTCTCCAGTCTGGGGCCGCATCGTCGGAGTGAGATCCAGGCGCGACGGTAACGATGTCGACGTGTTCCTCAAGATGCCCGGCAACGGTACGTTGGGAGGCGCGGTGATCATCGTAGCGGAGCCGCGACAATTGACTTTTGTGAATGTAGTGGGAACCATCAATCCCGACGAAGTGGCGGATCTGGGAGGTAAGTTCCACATCCCCAGGCTGCACTCGTCGCAAAGCGAGGAGGACAAATGACCACCCGATTCCTGGCTGTTTTTCTGGTAGCGTCCGGCGCCGCGCTGATCGCCGATTCGGAATTCGATCATGTAGTGAAAGCCATCGAGATTCACTACCATACCAAGCGCACCCACGTTCCGTTCCTCGGCGTGGCCAATGTATTTGTGAAGGTTGCGCACCCAGCCGGGGCCAGTGAGTTCAAACTGGCGGTGTTTGAGGATTTGAAATCCATCGGCGAGGATGATGAACGGGATCTCGATCAATTCATGCACGGCTTTTCTTCCAGCCGACTGCGTCCACTGGTGCGCGTGCATTCCCAACATGATGGCGAATCCATCTACATTTACGCCCAGGATGATGAGGCGCGCTCTACGCGCATGCTGATCGCAACCTTCCAGCGCGACCAGGCTACAGTGGTAGAGGTGAAGGTGGACATGAACGAGCTGATCAAATGGATAGGCTCACCGGACGAAGCCAGCAGCTTTTTCGGCAAGCATGATTGGTGAGACCAAAAAACAGTGAAGCCTTCCAGCCTCCTTAAGCATCAATTGCAAGAGAGGAGTCCTGATGAGCACCAGCCCGGCGTCCCAGTCCGCCACTGTAACCTATAATATTGACCCAGCCCATTCCAACGCACACTTCAAGGTGCGGCACTTGGCCATAGCATGGATTCGGGGCGAGTTCGAGAAAGTTACCGGAGCAATAACCTTCCATGAAGCAAATCTTGGCGCATCCAGCGTTACGGCCGAGATTGACGTCAGCTCCCTGAGAACACGGCATCCCGATCGCGACAAACACCTTTTAAGCGCCGATTTCCTGGATGCCGCCAGTCATCCCACAATAAAGTTCCAATCCACCAAAATCGCTAAGGACGGGAACGACGAGTATCAGGTGACGGGCGAACTGACTATCCGCGGCGTTACCCGGCCAGTGGTTTTGGATGTAGACAGCGTCACGCCGGAGATCAAGGATCCCTGGGGTTTCCTGCGGCGCGGGGCTTCCGCCACCACGCAAATCAGTCGCAAGGAATTTGGGGTCGCCTTTAACCAATTACTGGAAACCGGCGGCGTTATGGTTGGCGACGAAGTCGATATTACCCTCGACTTGGAGTTGGTTAGAAAAGCGTAGCCGGAATCGCGGGGCCGTCGCTGCCGGCCGGATAATTGGGGAAATTCGGCGGGGGGAGCTTGGTCCAGGCTTCCTCAATCGGCGTGATGATGCGCCATTCCGCCTCCACTTCGTCCTTGCTGGTGAAAAGAGTAGGATCGCCCAGCATGGCATCCAGCAATAACGTCTCATAGGCAACCGGCGCGTTGCCGCCGAACATCGCGCGATAGGAGAAATCCGCCTGCACGGTCACCGTGCGCATCTGGTTGCCTGGCCGTTTCGCGCCGAACGCGATCGAAATTCCCTCATTGGGTTGTATTCGTAGCGTGATTATATTGCGCTCGCGTTGATCCTTCGGAGTAGTGGCGAAGAGTGCTTGCGGAGTGCGCCTCATATGCACCCGGATCTCGGTCATCGGATGCGATTGCCGCTTCCCGGTCCGGATGTGGAACGGAACGTCCGCCCAACGCCAATTATCGATGAACAGTTTCAGGGCGACGAATGTTTCGGTAGTTGAATCCGGTTTCACGCCCGGCTCCTGGCGGTATCCCGGCACCGCCTTGCCATCGACTTGACCGGGCCCATACTGCCCGCGCAGGGTCCGCTGCGCCACCTCCTCTACAGTCATAGGCCGAATGGAGCGCAGAACCTGCACCTTTTGCTGGCGTATGGAATCCGCGTCGAACGCGACAGGCGGTTCCATGGCTGTCAATGCCAGCAGTTGCAGCAAGTGGTTCGCCACCATGTCACGGAGAGCGCCGGTCTCTTCGTAAAAGCTGGCGCGTCCCTCCAGCCCAACTGTTTCCGCGCCGGTGATCTCCACATGATCCACGTAGTTGCGATTCCACACCGGCTCGTAAAGCGAATTGCCGAAGCGAAACACCAGAATGTTCTGCACCGTCTCCTTGCCCAGATAGTGATCGATGCGATAAACGTTCTGTTCATTGAAGACTTTCAGGACAATCTCGTTTAACCGGCGCGCGGACTCCAGATCGCGCCCGAACGGCTTTTCGATAATGACGCGTACCCAACCACCGTCGCTATGATTCAAGCTGGACGCCCCTAAACCTTCAATGATCCTGGGCGCTTCCGACGCGGGCGTGGAAAGGTAGAACAAGTGATTCCCGCTGGAGCCGGACTTGCGCATCTCATTCAATCGGTCACGGAGTTTGTCGTAGAACTGCGCGTCGTTGAGGTCGCCGGGAAAATAATGCAGCCGGTTCGCGAATTCCCCCCACACGGTATCGGAAAAATCGTGCGTGTCACTCGCCTGGGAAGCTGCCTCCCGCATCTTGGCGCGGAATTGTTCGTCGGACATCGGCGTTCTGCCCGTGCCGAGGATCTCGAACTTAGGATTCATGCATCCCACGCAGGCGAGATTATAAAGGCTGGGAATCAGTTTCCGCCGGGCCAGGTCTCCGGAGGCTCCGAAGATGATCAACAAACAAGAATCCCCTTGAGGTAACCCCGCCGGGGTGAGGCCCTCAATCGGGTTTGCTTCGACGTTAGCTGACATATTACTTAGATGCTACCGGATCGGGAACGCTTTCAATTATGCGCTACAATTCCATCGAAAAACCATGCGCAGCTTTGACAGCCTTTCCGAGCGCGAGATTCTAGCGCTGGCCATCTCTCTGGAAGAGGAAGACGAGCGCGTTTATGCCGAATATGCCGAGGGCCTGAGAGAAACGTTTCCTGCTTCAGCCGCGGTTTTCGAAGGGATGCAAAAGGAAGAGTCGGGCCATCGGCGCCGCTTGATTGAGCTGTTTCAGACCCGGTACGGCGCTCACATTCCGCTCATTCGGCGGCAGGACGTGAAAGGATTCGTGCACCGCAAACCGGTTTGGATGGTGCGTCCGTTGGGCCCTGAAACGGTTCGTCGTCAGGCCGCCGCCATGGAGGTGGAGAGCCGCCGCTTCTACGAGAGCGCCGCGGCGCGCGCGCAGGATCCGGGCATCCGGCAATTGCTGGATGACCTGGCGCAGGTAGAGCGTTCGCACGAGAACCGCGCGAAGCAGCTCGAAGGCGACAATCTGCCCTCCGACGTCAAGCGTAAAGAAGACGAAGCGAGCCGGCGTCTGTTCGTGCTGCAGATCGTCCAACCGGGCCTGGCCGGATTGATGGATGGCTCCGTATCCACGCTGGCCCCGGTTTTCGCCGCCGCGTTTGCCACGCACAAGAGTTGGGACGCTTTTCTGGTGGGGCTTGCGGCCTCGCTCGGCGCCGGCATCAGCATGGGATTCGCCGAAGCGCTCTCGGACGATGGAAGCCTCACCGGCAGAGGCCATCCCTGGGTCCGAGGCGTCATCTGTGGATTGATGACCGCGCTAGGCGGCATCGGCCACACTCTGCCGTTCCTGATTCCGGACTTTCACGCGGCGATGGTGGCCGCGGTAGTGGTGGTGTTGATTGAACTAGGTGTGATCTCGTGGATCAGGCACCGCTACATGGAAACCCCAGCGCTTTCGGCCGCCTTGCAAGTAGGCCTGGGCGGCGCACTGGTTTTCATAACGGGTGTTCTGATCGGCAGCTCGTGAGATTCTTCGCTCACTTCGGCAATTGAATAGTGATATTCCGATACTTCATCCCGCCGGTATGATCGCCCTGAATATACAGCGGCCCAGGCTCGCCTTCGTGGCTATCGATGGCGCCGCCTGAGATTCCGGGGATCTCCTGGTTGTCAATTGTTTTCACCCCGTCCCGGATCACGGTGACATGCCGGCCGACGAGGGTAATGTCATACGATTCCCATTGCCCCGGCTTCTTCGGAAGATCCACCGCCGGCGCGATGAATCCGTAAATGGATCCCATGCCGTGAAACTTATCGTTGGCGCCCACCACTTCGTACTCCACCTGCACTTCATCGCGTCCGCGCAAATACACGCCGCTGTTGCCCTGATCTGGACAGTTATATTCGATGTGCAGCTTGAAGTCCTCGAATTTCCGCGTAGTCCGGATGTTGGCGCCGGCGCTTTCGTTCACCAGCTCGCCGTTTTCCGCCTTCCAATGATTGTTCGGGCCGTCCGGCTCCCAGCCGCTCAGATCAGTCCCGTTGAAAATGCTCTCCGGTTCACCCCAAGCGGCCGGCGGCCGGCGATCCAGTGCCGGTGCCCGCTCGCCCGTCAGGTCACCCGTCACGCCGTCCGATCTGGATTGCGTGCCCTTGAGTGTCGATTTCTCCAAGTCCATCTTCCACTCCACCGGGATCTCGTGCCCGAACCATTCCGTACTGGCGAAGGTCAGGCGCATACCTTTCAGCCGCACATCGTGCGCTGCGTGTACGCTGGCTACCTGGCCGACAATCCGGACTTGCGCTTCTGTGCCGTTCATGGAGATCTCAAGCCAGGAAGGGTAGGTGCCTTTGGAGGAAACGATAGTAAGATCCCACCGCCCAAGGAGCGGAGATTCTTTCTTGGAAAACGCCGGAGTAAGAACTACCAGCGCCGCGGTGAGTGCCAGACAGAGTTGTTTCATCACAAACAACAGTCTAGCTGGAACGGATCACTCGTAGCGCAACGCCGTCATCGGGTCCACCCGCATCGCCCGCCGCGCCGGAACATAGCTGGCCACCAGCGCAACCAACGCCACCAACGTAGGAACGATAATCAGAATCGGCCTGGTGTCGAACGGCAAACCATTGAACATGCTGCCCAGCAAATTTGGAAGCGGAAACGCGCCCAACATTCCCAAACCTACACCTAGTCCGGTCAGCAACGCGGATTGTCCCGCCACCAGCCGCAATACCTCCCGCTTCCCCGCGCCCAACGCCACGCGGATTCCCACCTCTCTCGTTCTTTGCGAGACGTTGTACGCGATCACTCCAAAAATCCCCACCCCCGCCAGCAAAAGAGCTAGCCCGGCAAAGGTGCCCATCAAAGAGCCCATGAATCGATCGCCCATGCCGGCGTCTTCCACCACCTGGATCATGGTGTGGATCGCGCCTACCGGCTGGTCTCTATCAACCGACCAGATGGCCTGCCGCAGCAAAGGCGCCAGCGTTGCCGCATCGGCCTTCGATTGCACCACCAGCGTCATGCTGTCGCGTGGCGCTTCGAAATACGATTGGTACATATGCGGCTCCGGTTTCGCCTGTCCGATGAAATCCGGTACGTTGCCCACCACACCCACGATCTCGCTCCACGGTTCTCCCGCCAGGCCATCGATCAGAATTCGCCGGCCAACTGGATTCTGGTTCGGAAAGA
>Ga0210388_10001736_pt1 | contig 17148 bp, 13 predicted proteins | sample IncBWC19OmetaG_FD_155485 | JGI IMG/M metagenome (GOLD analysis project Ga0210388, IMG submission 155485) | Forest soil microbial communities from Barre Woods Harvard Forest LTER site, Petersham, Massachusetts, United States - Inc-BW-C-19-O ... | reverse complement strand
CAGTCTCTTAACCAATCAAACATCAAAACCTTGCTGCGACCCCTGCCAGCACTTCACCGTAAAACAACCCATTGCCCTTGATGGCAATGGTGCAGCCGCTGTGGCCGCCGCAGAACAGCGCAGTATTGTTGTTGAGCAAGACGCCATAACCGCGTGCTTCGAATCGAAGCCCCACATGCTTGGCTATGGGCACCATCCAGCCGATACCCAGATTACCCGAGAAGAAAGTCTCCGAATTCAAGCCGTTGCCCTTAGGCGTCGCAGTCGTGCCGCCAATGCCGCCCATGACGTATGCACCGCTACCGATCTCGTCAATGAAGGCGGTGCCGCCGACATGATAGTTTCGCAAGGTAAGACCAGCGTTACCCGACTGTGATGAGAACGCGTTTGAGGTCAGCGCCGTATCCTGCTGGCTATAGAACAGCTCTACCTGCCTGCTGCGGTCCAATCCGATGTCGACCGCAACTCCAAAACTCGAACCGCTCTTCAAATCAACGGACGAGTTGTTCGTTGAGTCCGTCACACTACCGCCGAACCGATCGCCGCCGTAGAGCGTGACACTGTTTTCGCTAATCGCCGTGGCAGTCGATTGAGCGCTCGCGTATTTTCCCGGCACCCACACAAGCACGACGAGCGATGCGATTAACTTCAACATTGGGGGATGATGGCCGTTATCCATGATCGCCAACCTGGCCGTGGGCCGACTCTACACCTAGCGTATCGGTCTCTCGTTCATTTCCGACCACGTGGCGGCTATTCGTCAACGCCAGCCCATTTCAAGGTACGTACCGCACGGCAGTGCAAAAGTTAGCGGCCGCAGAAAACTTAAATCGAATGCCGTCAGAAATAACGACGCATATAGTTGCCATCGGCAAACCGCCACGCCTGAATCAACAAACGCTTGTAAAGGAGGGATCCCAGATGCTCACATTTGCAGGAACAATCAAATACGTCGCGGCCAGCTGTGTGCTGTCGATTTTTCCCCTTTCCTCATTCGCTCAGAACTACGTGCAAACAAACCTGGTGTCTGATATTCCTCAACCGGCCAATACCAACGGCACTCTGGTCACGATCGATCCGCACCTGAAGAATCCCTGGGGTCTGGCGCGCGGAGCATCGACTCCTTGGTGGCCGAACAACTCGGGGACAGGCACTGCAACTTTGTACACCGGCAGCGGCGGCATCGTACCGCTGGTAGTTACGATCCCCAACGCCGACGGCGTGTCGCGTCCCTCCAGCCCGACGGGCATGATCTTTAACGGCACCGCGGATTTTGCGTTGGCGGCGGGTAATCCCGCATTGTTCATCTTCGCAACCAACAACGGCACGATCTCTGGCTGGGGACCTCCTGCTACACCCATTACGGCAGGCCAGTCGACTGCGCTCAACGAAGTCGATGAATCGAAGAACGGTGCCGTCTTCACGGGACTGACCTGGATCGAGTCTGAGGGCAGCCACTTCCTTCTAGTCGCGAACTTCGGCCAGAACCGCATTGAAAAATTCGACGCCAATTTCAAGCGCGTGCATCTGGATGAGGAAGCGTTTGACGATGACAGGATTCCGCGTGACTTCGCTCCTTATAATGTGCAATCAGTCGGGGCCAATGTCGTCGTGACATACGCCAAGCGGAACTCCACAATGAATGCCGCGGACGATGACTGCGGCGAAGATTGTGGTTGGGTCGACGTTTTCACCGCGAAGGGCAGGTTGATTCAGCGTTTGGAGCATGGCTCATGGCTGAGAGCGCCCTGGGGCGTTGCACTCGCACCGCAAGATTTTGGTTTTTTCAGTCATGATTTGTTGATCGGCAATCGCTTTGGCGGAACGATTGCCGCCTTCGATGTTGTGAGCGGCAAGTTCCTCGGCAGCTTGCTGGACGCGAATAGCTCACCCATCGCCATCGACGGTCTGTGGGGGATTGAGTTCGACAATCGGGGTAACAACGAAGCCGGCACGACGACCAACCCCTCGACCGGGCCCGCGCTGTTTTTTGCGGCGGGGATCAATGGCTATGCGGACGGCCTATTTGGGACCCTGACTCCCACCACGCCGCAGCTCAATGCGGAGGATCACCAATAAACAGACAGGGTTCAAGCTGTGATTGATCCGGCCTTCCGCCGGGGAGGCCGGATCAGCACTCAGGCGACCACAGTGGTCGACAAATCGGCTCTCAGCAGCTTGGTGAATTCTCTGGCAGCGACTGGCTCGCGAAAGTAATAACCTTGGCCCTCGTCGCAATTTTTGGATTGCAGCTTTAGGAACTGCTCTCGGGTCTCGATGCCTTCGGCTATGACTCTTAGTCCAAAACTCTTACCCATGTTGATCACCGCGTTGACTATCTTCGCGTCGCTGGAGTCGGTGCAGAAGCCGCGGATGAATGACCTGTCGATTTTCAGGGCGTCGATCGGAAAGCGCTTTAGATAACTAAGGCTGGAGTACCCAGTCCCAAAGTCGTCCAGTGTGAGCCGCACCCCCATGTCCTTGAGCGCGTGCAACACCGCGATTGTGGACTTAGGATCCTGCATCATGGCCGTTTCGGTCAGCTCAAACTCGAGGTATCGCACATCCATCCCGGTCTCCTCCAGAACATCGCGAACACCCTGGACGAAGTTTTTGGATCGCAATTCCACCGCTGAGATATTAATCGCCACTGGAGGAGGCGCCAATTCGGCATCCAGCCAGCGTTGAGTTTGACGACATGCTTCTCGCAGCACCCAGCGCCCGATCGGGACGATGTATCCGCATTGTTCGGCGACGGGTATGAATTTCTCGGGAAGCACGATCTCTTGCTCCGGTCGTCGCCAGCGGATCAGCGCCTCGGCGCCTGTGACAGACTCGGTCGCAAGGTCCACCTTCGGCTGATAGTGCAACACGAACTCACGCCTTTCCAGCGCATGACGCAGGCCGCTCTCAAGAGATTGCCGTTCCATGGCATGCTCATTCATGTCCGGCCTGAAAAACTGGTAGTTATTGCGGCCATTCTCCTTGGCGCGCAACATTGCAATATCCGCATTCTTGACGAGAGTCTCGGCCTCTGTGCCATCGTCTGGATACACGCCGATGCCAATGCTGACCGTGATTTGCAGATCGTGTTCCTCAACGTGATGCGGCTTGCTGAGCGCACTTAGTATTTTGTTCGCGCTGCGAGCGGCATCTTCTGCGCGCGTAATGCTCGACAATAGAATCAAGAACTCATCGCCGCCCTGACGGCTTACGGTATCTGAAACCCGAACGTTATCGGCCAAGCGCCTGGCAACTGACAGCAGCAGTTTGTCGCCGATCGCATGTCCCAACGAATCGTTGATGTGTTTGAAGCGGTCCACATCCACAAACAGCACCGCCAATTGTTGCTGTTTGCGGCGCGCCGCGGCGATTGCTTGGGCAAGTCGATCATTCAACAGCAAACGGTTGGGCAGATCAGTGAGGTAGTCATGGTGGGCCAAATAGGACATCCGCAGCGACATGGCGCGCGCCTGAGTGACGTCATGGAATACCATCACCGCGCCGGTCACGTGGCCGCGACGATCGTGAATGGGCGCCGCAGAGTCCTCTATGGCGGCTTCAATCCCGTCCCTCCGGACGAGGACTGATCCCTCGGCCACTCCCACGGTTCTATCCAGCTGCATGGCAATGATCATCGGGTTCAGGGGGTGTCCCGGATTTTTGCTGTTGATGATTTGAAATACATCGCTGAACGGCCGCCCTAGTGCCTCATTGCATGTCCAACCTGTCATCGCTTCGGCCACCTGATTAAGATAAGTCACATCGCCGCTGGCATCGGTGCTGATGACGGCATCACCGATGGAATTCAGGGTAACCTGTGCACGCTCCTTTTCGATGAATAAGGCCTCTGCAATCGCCGCGCGCTCGAGCATGTTGTGCAAAGCCTTCGACAATGAATAACCGTCGAGGCGGTTGGCAAGGATGTAGTCTTGCGCTCCGCGTTGTACGGCATGTTTAGCGACATCCTCGTGCTCGGAGAGGACCAGAATCGGAATGTGAGGTGATGCCTGAAATATCTTCTCGAAGGCTGCGAGTTCTTGGCCGTCCGGTAGAAACAAGTCAATGAGAACGGCATCAATGTTGCTTTTCGTGTGATCGGCTAGTCGATCGATCCCGGCGGCGCAAGTTCTGATCCATTCCACGACAAAAAGGCCGGCCGGTGAGTTGGCGAGGAGGCCCTGGATGATCGTCGCCTTGGCAGCGTTGTCCTCCAAAAGCAGTAACGTTCGTTGCATCGCACCATCCCTGCGCGACAAATCCCAGATAAGTAGATCGATTTACTCCTTACATGTCTGTCCGTTAGCGCACACAGTTGACGGGTCGCGCGAGGTTGTGCTGCCATCGCCTCAATCCAGCTTTGGCGACATTCCCGGATCTCCTTTTTGCATCGCACGCTGATAGGCGGGGCGCGCGCCGATGCGCTTGAGATAAGCCTTGATATGAGGGAACGCGATGAGATCTTTTTGCACGAAGGCTCGCATCGTGGTCAAAGGAAATAACATCATGATGTCGGCGGCGCTGAAGTCGCTACCGGCGAAATAGGTAGCATCCGTAAGTCTCTTCTCGACCAAGGCAAACGCCCGCTCGCTGCGAGAATTGAGCATCGCGATGATCGGATTGCCTTCCTTGAGCTTGAGGAAATTGGCAATCATGCTGCCCATTTCGCTCGGCATCAGGGTGCCGTTGGCGAAATGAAACCAGAAAAGATAGTCGGGAAAGTTCCGCTGCTCAGAGTCGACTGAGAGGCGACCACCGCCGTATCGCGCCATGAGGTACTCGAGGATCGCACCGGACTCCGCGAGCACCACCTCGCCGTCAGTAATTACGGGTGCAATGCCCATCGGGTGCAACGCCTTGTACTCGGCAGGTGCCAAACGTGTGGTCGGATCCCGATCGTAACGTCGCAGGGTATACGGGATTTCAAGTTCCTCGCAAAGCCAGACGACACGCTCCGACTGAGACACGCCAAGATGATGCACGGTGATCATGGATGTCAACTCTCCCTCCCAAGGCAAATCTACCCAGCCTGGCCCTCCGTGTCCATGGTTCGCAGCGCACGAATCCCGTCGCTCACTCCGGGCGCACCAAGCAATATTTACAAAACGGACTTGAGGGAGTGCGGCAAGGCGAATCTGCCTGCGCCAATGACAAATGCATTCCCTGCGGCGTCGCTGTTTCGCGTGCGCTGCGCGCCAGCGTACAGACGGAAGCAGGAGATCGAGCTAGCCTCGGTGTACAGCATCCATCGAATGCGCTCGTGACAGCACCAAGGTGCCGAGCGCACGCACAATTGACACTTTAGGAGATCATTTTGAAATCAACCCAACTCTTTTCATTGACCTGCGCCGCATTGCTCTTCGCAGGAGCGGCCGCCTACTCTGCCGATGAGAGCAAGAACGATGCACAACGAGAAACCTCGACGCATCGGGATTTCGACACTGTTGACACTCACAAACATGGATTTCTCACTCCAGATGATGTCAAGCGCGACGACTACGTCAGCCGGAATTTCGCCAAATGCAACGTGAAGCACAATGGTCACATGAGCCGCGAGGAATACGATAACTGCCGCGAGTGACACCAATACGCTCGGGCGCGAGCTACCGTTAGACAGGAAACATCATGACTACATTGCCCATGAACACACTGATTCTCGTCGTCGTCCTGATCGCCGTTGCGGTGGGCGTCGTGGCCTGGTTCGTCATACAACGGCAAAGATCCGTCCATCTCAAGCGGCGCTTTGGGGCCGAATACGATCGCGCCATGAATGAGCTTGGCGGGCGAGCCAAGGCCGAAGCAGAGCTCACAAAACGTCAAAAACGCGTCGCCGGTCTGACAATCACTCCCCTGACACCAGCGGATGCCGTCAGATTCTCCCAAGCTTGGAATACATTGCAGGGCCGCTTTGTCGACAATCCGAAGGGCGTTGTGACGGAGGCGGATCTGTTGGTACGAGAACTGATGGCAAAGCGAGGCTATCCCATGGGTGATTTTGAGCTCAGGGCGGCCGATATCTCCGTCGACTACCCGGGGATCGTCTCAAATTATCGTGCGGCGCAGGCCATTGCCGTTCGCAATGCCCGCGGCGAGGCAGACACCGAGGAGCTGCGCAAGGCGTTTGTCCACTACCGCACATTGTTCGATGAACTACTCGGCGTTGCGCCAACCAAGGCGTCAACAGCGCCGGCAGTGTTAGTCGACAGCGTTCCGGTGCATTCATGAGCGCCCCATTGAACGGCGAGCCGGAGCCGATGAACACTGCGCAGCGGGCCGCGTCCGCGAACACCCCGCCGCCACTGGTGCACGAAGCCGGTCTGCCGATTTTCGCGGTAAATACCGACGGCGTGATTAAAACGACGTCGGAGAAAACCCTCGCGCCGCTCTTTACGCAGCACGCGATGACCGATTTTCGCTCGCGATGGGATGTCATTCAAAGAGGCTTTGTTGATGACCCAGAACAAGCCGTCCGCGCGGGCGATGATCTCGTCGCCCAGGTCATCAAGAGTTTGTCGGATTCGTTTTCCGAGCAACGCGCAGCACTTGAAGGTGAGACGAACCCGACCGAAAAGTCATCGACCGAGAATCGGCGACTGGCCTTTCAGCGCTACCGATCCTTTTTTGAGCGCTTGCTATCCATTTGACCGATGAACATCGAAGGCCGACTATGTCAACTCGAATCTAAGAAGAGCAAAGGCACGATGGCAGCAGCTCGATTCACGCAAGCAAACCATCGTCGCGGAAATGAGTGAACTCGAGGAATGGAGCACGATCTGATCGCGATCGGGCGGGCCGACCCGGTCTTGCGTGTCAGTCGCGTCCCACACATGTCGCCAGGTTTCGGGAACTTGTTCTGGCGCCCGGAGCTGCAATATTGTATGGCATCAAGGAGCCCGCATGCATACGCACCCGCTAATCGACCCGGACGATCCCAGCGGCGCATCCGGAGAGGACGTGCGTGAGCCGCCACTACCCCACACCCAAGGTACGCCCCGTGAAGAGTTTCCGCGCAAAGGCGATCTCGTGGATCCCGAACCTGCTGCGACGAACAAATAGGCATATAGACCAAGAGTAGAAAACATGACCAAACCACCTGATCAACAAGCTGATCCTGGCGCCCGAGAATTATCGGTGAAATTGCCTTCGGACTTCTTCGTCCCAACCCTGGCAGCCGCCACTGTCGATGACGACGACCCGGCCGACGAGAACAAAAACGCTGATGCTGTCGAATACAGCGACGAAGACCGCGATGACGCTGATGAATGAGAAGTCGGCCGCTGGACTGAATTAGTCCGCTCCAAAAAAACAGTCCGCCGCCCGCTGGCGACCGCCGCTTGAAAGCGTATGCGAGCCGGCCCAATTCAGCTCAATGTCAACGACTCCGATGATCGGCTAGAATGCTCGCCGGTGGCATTCGCGGACGAAACAGATTGGACCGGAACATATGACACTCGACTGGCGATCCAAGCTCATTCATCCCAAGGCCGCGGCGCCCGTGGGATTTCGCTCCCTCGCCACACCAACCTTTCGTGGATCCACGACGATCCTTAGCAGGGCCGCGGAGGTCACCGATCATTGGGATCAGTCCCAAACACCCTACCGCTACGGCTTGTATGGAACTCCGACGACCCTGGAACTCGCAGCGCGGATTGCCGAGCTGGAAGGCGGCGAGCATTGCTTCATCGCCCCGGGCGGACAGGCGGCGATCGCACTGATCTACATGAGCTTCGCCAGCGCGGGCGGCCATGTGCTCGTGCCCGACAGCGTGTATGGGCCGAATCGCGATCTTGCCACGCGCCTTCTGACTCGCCTCAATATCGACGCTGAGTTCTATGACCCATCGATGGGCAGCGAAATCGAGAGTCTGTGCCGCAAAAATACTCAATTGATTTGGTGTGAGAGTCCGGGATCGGTCACGATGGAAATTCAAGACATTCCGGCGATCACCAAGGTTGCACGCAGCCGACACATCGTAACGGCGCTGGACAACACGTATTCTGCGGGAGTTTTGTTTGACGCCTTCTCTCACGGCATTGATGTGACGATGCAAGCGCTTACCAAGTACATCGGCGGCCACAGTGATTTGTTGTTGGGCTCGGTTACTGTTCGCGAGAGGCAGCTTTATCGACAGCTGGGAGATGTGCATCAGCTATTGGGCATGAATTCCTCCCCCGATGACTGCAGTTTGGCGCTGCGAGGTCTTCAGACGTTGGCGGTTCGCCTGGAGCAGTTGGAAAAAAGTACCGTCGCGATTGCACGCTTCCTCTCTGAGCAGCACGAAATACAGACGCTCCTGCACCCGGCGTTTCCCTCGTGTCCGGGGCACGAGTTGTGGAAGCGCGACTTCAAAGGCTCCGCGAGTGTGTTTTCGGTTCTGTTCAAGACGAATGTGAGCCGCGAGTCCATCATTCGTTTTATCGATGCGTTGAAATTATTCAAACTGGGCTTCAGTTGGGGCGGCGTGACGAGTCTGGTCATGCGCTATGAAAAGCTCGAGCGCAGCATGCATGTACCAGCGGGAAGCATTGTGCGCTTCAACGTCGGATTGGAGGCAGTCGCCGACCTGATCGCGGATCTAACGGCCGCTTGGGCGGTGTTTGGCTAGTCCCGATATCGGCAAGAGCGCCTGAGCGCTTTTCGTCTCTCAATTCCCGGCGCCGTCGGAGAGCTCCAGCTTCGTGAGCAGCGCACCGTAGCGGGAGTCGTCTTTCAAACTGCTGAGAAGCGGGTCCCAGGCGATGCCGTTTAGGCCGCTATCGCGCTGTTGGTAGGCGCGCTCCAGCCACTCGAAGGCTTTGTCTTTCTCGCCGCGCCAGGCGTAGACATCGGCAACTTGGTAGGCCATGTCGCCCGCATTTTTGGCAATCAGCTCCTTGAGCGCTGCCTGCGATTGCTTGGCGTGACCGCTGGCGTGTTCAACCATGGCGACGCCCATGCGGCGATTGCTTTCGGCGCTTTGCTTCTGGAACTCGGTCTGCGCTTCGGCCAGGCGGCCCTGCAGCAGGTCCAGCTGACCCAAGGCGAAGTGGAACGCGTCGGCACTGGGGTTGATGGCGAGAGCGCGCTCGATGGACGCGCGCGCGGCGGCGTAGTCGTGGGTCATAGTCTGGAGCAAGCCGACGTTGGCCCAGGCGTAGCCGCTCAAGGGGTCCAAGTCGATGGCCTTTTTCATGGCGGCGATGGCTTGGGGAATTTTGCCGAATGCGGCGATCTGCGCGCCGTACAGGCTTTGCACGGCGCTCTCGCCGGGGGCGAGGGAAAGGGCCGTTTCACTGTCGGCGCGGGCACCGGCGAAATCCAGGGTTTCGAGCCGCAATTGCGCCCGTGCGCGGTAGGCGTCGACGAACTGCGGCGCCAGCTCAAGCGCTTTTTCGGCGGCGTCGCGGGCGAGCGCGAAGCGCGCGGCGTCCTGGGTGGAGTTGGCGATGGCGGTCTCGCTGAAGGAAAGACCGGCGTAGGCGGCAGCGTAGTTCGGATCGAGCGCGATGGCTTGGCGGTAGGCGGCGACGGCGCGTTCGATATCCTCCAAATTGCCGCGGCGGCCGAGTTGTCGAGCCAGCAAGAATTGGTTGTAGGCTTCCGGGTTATCGCTGCGATGCGGATCGGAGCCCATTGCCAGGAATTTGAGTTTCAAGGATGCGACGACCGCGGCGGCGATGTCGTCCTGCACTTGAAAGATGTCCTTCACGTCGCGATCGTAAGACTGCGACCAGAGATGCACGCCGTCGGCGGTGCGGATCAGCTGTGCGGTCACGCGAACCGTGCCGCCCGCACGGCGCACGCTGCCCTCGAGCACATGTGCGACGCCCAAGGCCCCGGCAATTTCCTTGAGCGATACATCCTGATTCCTGAAGTGAAACGAAGAAGTCCGCGCGATGACCTGCAAATCCTGAATTTGCGCGAGCAGGGTGATGAGTTCCTCCGACAGTCCGTCGGAAAAATAGCCTTGATCCTTTTTCTCGCTCAGGTCCAGGAATGGCAATACCGCGATGGATTTCTCGTCGATCGGGCGCGTGACGAGCACGGATTTTGAATCGTCAAACGCTTGATCGGCGCGCCGCTCGATTTCGTAGCCCACCATGGCGAGCACGAGGATGGTAGCGCCCGCACCGACCGAAACCACCAGGCGATTGCGGCGCAGGAATTTGCCGAGCCGATAGCCGAGGCGCGGCGGCTGCGCCGATATCGGCTTGCCATCAAGATATCGTTGCACGTCATCCGCCATCGCGTCGGCGGACGCATAGCGAGCTTGAGGTTCCTTCTCCAGGGATTTGAGTACGATGCGATCGACGTCGCCGCGCAGTTGCCGCGTCAGTTGCTCGTGCGTGACGCCGCGCGCACCCCACGCTTCCTGCAAAATCTGCGTGCTGGGCTTGCGCACCTCGGCCGCGGCGATGGCCTGCTCGAGGATGGCGCGCGATGCACCGGCGTTCAGGCGATAGGGCCGATCGCCGGTGAGCAGCTCGAACAGCACCACGCCCAATGAATAGATATCGCTTTTGGCGGTGACCGGATCGCCGCGGATCATTTCCGGGCTGGAGTAAATCGGCGTGAGCACAGGACCGTAAACCGTGGTGAGCGGCGTCTTGCCCGCGGCTTCGCCATCGTCCAACAGCGTCGCGACGCCGAAGTCGAGCAGCCGCACCTGACCGGCCTTGGTGACGAGAATATTCGAGGGCTTAAGATCACGGTGGATGACTTGACGCTCATGCGCGTACTGCACCGCCTCGAGCACTTGCAGGAACAGTCGCAGCCGCGCGCGAATGTCGAGTCGCTGCGCATCGCACCAGTCGGTGAGCAGCTCGCCCTGCACGTACTCCATCGACAGGTAGGGCAGGCCCAAGGTGTCGACGCCGGCGTCGTACAGGCGCGCAATATGCGGATGCTCCAAGCTCGCGAGAATGTCGCGTTCGCGGATGAAGCGTTGTTCTAGATCGCGGCGCACGCGCGTCAGCGCTGGCAGCTTTAAGGCCACCTCGCGGTTGAAGGCGCCGTCGGCGCGCTTCGCCAGCCACACTTCCGCCATGCCGCCGGCGCCCAGCAGACGCATCAACTCGTACGGGCCGACGCGATCGCCGGGCTGAAGTCCGGTGGGCTCGACGCGGCCTGCTTGCTCGTCGGCGCATTCAAGAAAAGTGGCGAAGTTCCTTCCATCGGCCGACTGGTAGGATTCGGGCAGCAAAGCCTGGCACAGGGGAGCAAACAGGTCCTGGTATTCCGCCGGCAGCGTTTCCAGCCAGCGACGCCGTCCAGCGTCATCCAAGGGCATCGCCTCGTCGAGCAGGCGGCTCATCAGCGCGATTTGAGGGCCGGTTAGCCGCATTCGTATCCCAAAAACCGGGGAGGTCGGCTTTGCCTGAATTGTCGCATGCCGGCCGAGGCTCTAAGGAGAGAAAGAGAAAAGGGGCCCTAAGCCAGCGGTCGCCCTCTAGTGGCCCTTCAGTACAGAGACGCCAACTTCTTCTATGGATCGTATTCCCACAGATCGTTCAGAATGTTGCCTTGAAAATCCCAGCCCCCTAGTAGCCAGAGATGCCCGGCTGGGTCGATCCAGCTTGCGGCCAAGTAGCGCGCCGACGGGGAGTTGCTCGCCGCCGGAATCCCGAGCTGGCCGTAAGATCCCGATGAGTCCGCCTGGTTGGCCCCATTGACCCACGTCCATGATTGAGTCGACGGGTTGTACATCCACAAATCGTTGAGCTCACCGGAGTTTGCCGGCGTATAACCGAAGCCGCCGAACAGCCAGAAGTTGCCCTGGCTATCGGTCCAAGATTGCGCCTCCGCGCGGGCACCCGGTACGTTGCCGGCGGCTGCCACACCTTGGCTGCCATAGGTACCAGTCGCATAGGCCGAGTCCGCGCCACCCATCCAAGTCCACTGCGAGCTCGCGATATTGAACGTCCATAGGTCATTAAAGTAGTCAGTGTTACTGCATCCTTCATCCGGCCCGCACGAATAGCTGTACGGGTAGCTGCCGCCGAACATCCACAGATTGCCGCTGCCATCGACCCACGCTGCGCTCGAATTTCGAACGCCGGGCTGGTTGGTGGCGGAGGCGACACCCAGCGTGCCATAGGAGGTGTTGTTGCCACCGTTCGTGTAGCCAGTCTGCGACCCACTGACCCAAGTCCAAAGACCGGTCGACGGCTGGTACATCCACAGGTCTCCAAGGGTATCCGCGTTGCCGCCACCATAGAGCCAGAGATTTCCCGCCTGATCGATCCAGCCTGTCGCCTGATAGCGCGCGGAGGGCGCATCACCGGGCGCCGCGACTCCGCGGGTACCGTATTGGCCGGCATAGTTCACTACGTTGGAACCGCTGACCCAGGTCCACTGATTAGAGGCCGGGTCGTATTGCCAGAGATCGCCGAGATTTCCAAACGCGCCGTTTGCGTCATAGCCAAGGCCGCCGAACAACCAAGAGTGTCCGCTAGCGTCGGTCCAGGAGGTAGCGTGATCACGGGCACCGGGCATGTTGCTCGGAGCGGCCAGCCCCTGAGTGCCATACACGCCCGCCGCTGAGATCGAGGTCGGGCCTCCCATCCATGTCCATTGCTGTGTCGCCGGGCTGTAGCGCCAGAGCGCATCGAGCATGCCGTTGGCGCTACCCGAGTAACCACCGCCACCAAACAGCCAAAAGTTACCGCCGCTATCTGTCCATGTGGTGGCGGCGTATAAGGCCCCGGGACCATTGCCAGTCGCGGGGACACCCTGGGTGCCATACACGGAGGTGGCGCTTGGGCTACTTGAACCGCCCATCCACGTCCACTCGCCGGCGCAACTCACGGCGATATTGGTAACGTTGGCTGCGGCGACCGTGCCACTCCCGTTGGTTACCGAGCAATTCTGTCCATTGGGGGCCGTCTCGATCGTCACCGCATACGCGCCGCCCGCGACGATCGGTGTCGCAAACGTAAAGCTGCCGTTGGCTGTGATCGTGAGCGTATCGCCGCCGTTGTCTTGCAGCACGAGGCTGCCCGATCCCAATCCAGAGACGCTGCCGCCAATCGGATAGCTGTTCACACAGCTGACCGGAATGCCGGAGACATTGCTGCTGGTGACCGCGCCGCTACCGCTCATGACGGTGCAGGTCTGGCCCGTAGGATTGATGAGCACCGTGACCGCATACGGCGAACCGCTCGGCACTGGCGTGGCGAAGTTCACGCTGCCGTTCGCGCTGATAGTGAGGTTGTCGCCGCCATTGTCTTGCAGCACCAAGCCGCTCGCACTGAGACCCGAGACCGTGACGCCGATGTTGTAGGTGTTGTCGGAACAGCCAACCGCGACATTGCTGATATTCGCGCCTGCGATCGTGCCGCCGCCGTTGCTGACAGAGCAGGTCTGGCCCGGTGGCTGGGTCGAGACCGTCACCGCATAGGCGGAGCCGCTCGGCACCGACGTTGGGAAGCTGAAGCCGGTGTTGGCAGAGACGGTCGTGTTATCGCCGCCGTTATCTTGTAGGACTACGTTATTGCCGCTCAGCAGGCCGGACACCGCACCACTCACCGTGTAGTTATTCGGCGTGCAACCGACCGTCACGTTGGCGTTGCTGCTCGTGACCGCGCCGCTGCCGTTTGTAATGAGGCAAATCTCGCCGAGCGGTGAACTCAAGATCGTGACCGCGAAACCTGAGCCGCTTGGCACAGGGGTCGCGAAGTTGACGGTCCCATTCGCCGTGATCGTGAGATTGTCTCCACCATTGTCCTGGAGCACGAGGCTCTCAGTCGCCAGAAGCCCCGAGACCGTGACGCCGATGTTGTAGGTGTTGTCGGAGCAGGTCACTCCGACGGTGCTGATATTGCTACTGATCACCGTGCCGTTGCCGCTCGTCACCGAGCAATTCTGCCCGGGCGGCTGGTTTAAGACCGTAACCGCATAGCCAGAGCCGCCCGCGACGGGTGCGGAGAAGCTAAAGTTGCCATTGACTGAGATGGTCGTGTCATTGCCGCCGTTGTCCTCGAGCGTCACGCTGTTATTGGCCAGCAGTCCGGTGAGCGATCCACCGATCGAATAGCTGATCGGCGTGCAGCCGACGGGAATCCCGGTGACGTTCGCCGCGACCACGGTACCGCTGCCTGAGCTCACCGAACAATTCTCACCGGCGGGTTGGGTCAGCAGCGTGACGGCGTACGAGGAACCACTCGCCACCGGGGATGCGAAACTGAAGCTGCCGTTGGCCCCGACGGCGAGGTTATCGCCGCCATTATCCTGCAGCACGAGGCCGCTGCGCATGACGCCGGAGACTGCGACGCCGATGTTATAGGTGTTGTCGGAACAGGCGATGCCGACATTGCTGACCGCGCCGCCGGCGACCGTGCCGCTGCCGTTGCTCACACTGCAGTTCTGGCCTGCGGGTTGACTGAACACGGTCACCGAATAGTTGGAGCCGCTCGCCACCGGCGTCGAGAAGCTCACGGTGCCGTTGGCGCTCACAGTGGTGCTATTGCCGCCGTTGTCCTGCAGAATCAAACTGCGGCCGCCGAGCAAGCCCGTCAATGCGCCGCTGATCGGGTACCGGTTCGGCACACAGCTCACCGTCACGTTGCTCACGTTGCTGGCGATGATCGTGCCGCTGCCGTTCGTGACGGTGCAGCTCTCGCCGAGCGGCTGGCCTAAGATGCTCACCGCATAGCCGGAGCCGGTCGCGACCGGCGTGTTGAAATTGAAGGTGCCGTTGGCCGCAACGGTGAGGTTATCGGCGCCGTTGTTCTCAAGGATGAGGCCGCTCGCGCTGACGCCTGTGACCGTGATGCCGACGTTGTAGGTATTGTCGGAGCAGCTGATCGATACGTTGGTGATATCGGCCGCAGCCACCATGCCGCTGCCGTTCGTCACGCTGCAGTTTTGGCCCGCGGGCTGCGTCATGATGGTTACAGCGTAGTTCGAGCCGCTGGGCACCGGGCTCGAGAAATTGAAAGTACCGCTTGCCGAGACCGTCGTGCTGTTGCCGCCGTTGTCCTGAAGCATCAGACTGCGGCCGCCGAGCATCCCGGTCAATGCGCCGCTGATCGTGTAGCTATTCGGTGTGCAGGTGACGAGGATATTGGCAATGTTGCTGGTGCCGACCATGCCGCTGCCGTTTGTGACCACGCAGTTCGCACCGGCGGGTTGCTGCGCAACCGTGACATCGTAGCTGGTGCCGCTGATGAAGGCCCCTGAAACGCTGTAGCTACCATTGGCAGTGATGGTCGCGGTTTGCCCACCATTCTCAAGCTCAACACTCGTACCGGTCACGAGCCCGGTGACGTTGCCGCCGACGGTGAGCATGGTCGTGCCACCGCCTCCGCCGTTGCTGCCGCCGCAGGCCGCAAGCAGCAGCGCACTGGCGAGCAACCCCGGCAATCCAATCCGCGTTTGAATCCAAAGTTTCTTCATCGCAGCGCCCATGGTGGTGTTCAAATCCGCATCCGCGGCTGTTGCATTCCGCAATAGTGCGTGCGGGGATGTTTATGTCTTGCAAAGGCTCTCGCATCATCAAAAATGATGAGGCGTTACAGAATTGAGAGGCTGATCGCGGTTGCAACAGTTGAATTTTGAAACGCATCACAGGCGGCGATCAGGTTCCCGGCGTGGGGGGGCGCGCGAGGTGTCGATCACCTACGGCTCGGTGATTGAGCCCGCTGTTTGATACTCAGATCACAGTACGCACCTTGTCGGCTGCACTTTGTGGCCGATACAATAATATGGGCGCAGGCCGCTCATTTCGATCGGGCTGACGATAAGGATGAGGCACATCCAACTGGACTCCGAGTTGCTGCTGAGGTTGTATCGCCACGCATGGATGATGCCGGTGGCCGATTTTCACGAATTCGCAATTCGGTTGACGCTCCCGGTGCTTCGGTTTCAATCAGCTTGCTGGGGTCTGGGGCAATTTGAGGGTCCGAGCATCGACTCCACCCTCGTGCCGCTGACCGTACGCACGCTGGAAATCGATCCGGAGTCCACTTCCGATTGGATATCCATCAATCGTGCTGACAAGGTGATACCGATCGCATTGGCGGCCCAAAATGCCACTTGCAATTTCCACGCACCCACGCTTTTTTCCGGTCGGAATGACTCCGTCATGCGCGATTACGCGCATCGCTATGGGCGCCAGTGCTACCTGATCACTGTCATGAGGGGCGAGCCGGGGTCGATTGTCGAGTGGTTATCACTTTACCGTCCCGACCCAGACGACCATTTTTCGGAGAGCGAGCGCGCCCAATGCCAGCTACTAACCAGTCATTTGCGTGAAGCATCGAAGATAAACCGGTTTATCCAGTCAATTGACCCCGATATCTTAAAGTCGCTGGATGACCCAAATGACCTCTCATTCCTGGCGAGCGAAACGATATCACCGGAATCATCCGGGACCGCTACCAGCAAGGCACAGCGAACGGCTCGGACTCAGCACGCAAGCGAATTTGTCAAAAGGTATCGGATAACGCCAGCCGAGTGGCGGGTCGCCGTTCACTTGATCGAGGGCCGCACAGCCGTACAAATCGCGGATGCATTGCGTCTAAGTCTAGCCACCGTCCGCTCGCATATAAGCGCCTTGCTCGCCAAGTCGGGGACCAAGCGCCAGGCGCAGTTCGTCGCGAAATGGTCGAGAGCGGGGGTGAATGACGGGACAGCATGACTACACTCGCAAATCGGCTGAACACTGCGCTCCTCGTGATTGACGTGCAAAACGGCGTGGTCAAGGGTGCTTATGAGCGTAACTTGGTCGTTGCGAATGTCAGCAGCCTCATCGAGAAAGCGCGCCTGGAACGGGTGCCGGTTGTTTGGGTCCAGCACTCCAGCGAGCAGCTTCCGAGAGGCAGCAACGATTGGCAGATCGTTGCGGAGCTGACTCGGAACGACGCCGAGCCCCTGATCGAGAAGCTCTATGGCGACGCATTCGAAAACACCAATCTCGAGACCGTACTGTCGCGGTTCGGAATCGGTCGACTCATCGTCGTCGGCGCAGAGACCGATGCCTGCATCCGCTCGACTCTCCATGGCGCGTTCGTCAGAGGATACGACGCCACCCTTGTGAGCGATGCGCACACGACCGGGGACCACACGGCATGGGGCGCACCGCCGCCCGACCAGGTTATCGCGCACACGAACCTGTACTGGCGCTACCAGACCGCTCCCGGGCGAACGGCAGGCACGGTCAAGACCAAG
>Ga0210388_10001732_pt1 | contig 17162 bp, 7 predicted proteins | sample IncBWC19OmetaG_FD_155485 | JGI IMG/M metagenome (GOLD analysis project Ga0210388, IMG submission 155485) | Forest soil microbial communities from Barre Woods Harvard Forest LTER site, Petersham, Massachusetts, United States - Inc-BW-C-19-O ... | reverse complement strand
CACAACTTGTTTCTCGCGTTTGAAGAGGCTTTGAACAACGTGCTGAAACATTCCGGTGCGGCAAAAGTGAAAGTAGCCATGAACTTTCCGGCGCTTGGATTTGAAATCAAAATCGCCGACAATGGCAAAGGTTTTGACGGGGCACCGGCTGTGGAAAATGTTTCACCGCGCCGGGGCGGGGGCGGCAACGGCTTGAATAATATGCGGCAACGATTGCAGGACCTTGGCGGCGACTGTCTGATTGCCGGCGATGCCGGCCACGGCACCACGGTCACGATGCGGATTCACCTCAATTCCAAAAATAAGAAATGAAACGAATCATCACCGTGTCCATCGTGGATGACGAGGCGGATTTGCGCAAACACATCGCCGGGTATCTTTCGGCGGCGGGCAACATCCGGTGCATCAGCGCCTACGCCAGCGCGGAAGATGCGCTGAAACATTTGCCGGAGGACAAGCCCGACGTGGTTTTGATGGACATCAACCTCGGCGAGATGGATGGCATCGAATGCGTGCGTCGTCTGACCGTGCTCATGCCGGAGGCGCAGGTGCTCATGCTCACGGTTTTTGAAGACTCGGAACAAATCTTTCGCGCGCTGGCCGCCGGCGCGAGCGGTTATTTGTTGAAGCGGCTGTCGCCAAAAAAGTTGTTGGAGGCCATCGAAGAAGTGCTGGCCGGCGGTTCGCCCATGTCCGCCTCCATCGCACGCAAGGTCGTCCATTCCTTCAAGGCCGCACCGGCGCGCGGTGACGAATCCGCGGATCTTTCCGATCGTGAGCGCGCGGTGCTCGACGGACTTGCCGCCGGGCTGGCCTACAAACAAATCGCCGACCAGTTGGGCATCAGCATCCACACGGTGCGGAATTACATCCGCCGCATTTACGAAAAGTTACATGTCTGCTCGCGCACGGAGGCCGTCGCCAAATTTTTGAGGAAATGAATTTCCAGAAAACCAAAACGCCATTGGCCCGTTTTTTTTACGGGCTGACCGGTGTTCTTATCCTGGCTGTTTCGATGCGTGCCAGTGATCTGGCCGTCTGGCATCCGGCGAAGGCACCGCTGATGACACGCTGGGCGGTGGAAGTGGGGCCGACGAATGCGTTGCCGGAGTATCCGCGCCCGCAGCTCGCGCGAACCGAGTGGCTGAATCTGAACGGACTTTGGGATTATGCCATCACGCCGGATTCCGCCAGCAACCCGCCGCCATTCGCGGCCCGGATTTTGGTTCCGTTTCCCGTGGAATCGGCGCTCTCCGGGGTGATGACCAATTTTGATGAGCACAGCAAGCTTTGGTATCATCGCCGTTTCACCGTGCCGGCAGCGTGGCATGGCCAGCGGGTGCGGTTGCATTTCGGCGCGGTAGATTGGCGCTGCCAGGTGCTGGTGAATGGCCAGGCCATTGGGCAGCATCAGGGCGGTTATGACCCGTTTACTTTTGACGTCACCGACGCCTTGCGCGGGAATGGTGCGGAAGAACTTTCCGTTTGCGTGACGGACCCCACCGAAGGCGACCAACCACGCGGCAAACAATCGCGCAAGCCCGAAGGCATTTTTTACACTTCGACTTCCGGCATCTGGCAGACGGTCTGGCTGGAGCCTGTGCCGGAAGTGTGCATTGACCGCCTGAAAACGACGCCGGATGTGGACGCCAAAGATCTTCGCCTCAGGGTGGCGGTTAATAGTTTTTCCGACACCCTCCGGGTCCGGGCGGCGGCCTTGGTCAACGGCCAGGAAGTGGGCAGCGTCACGGGGCCGGCCAATGCCGGCCTGCTTTTAAATCTGCCGAATCCGCATCTGTGGTCGCCCGATGATCCCTTTCTTTACGACTTGAAAGTGACCTTGCTTGACGGCGACAAGCCGCTCGATTCTGTCGCCAGCTATTTTGGCATGAGAAAAATCGCCCTGGACAAAGACGATCAAGGCGTCACCCGGATGGCTCTCAACGACCAGTTTGTGTTTCAGGTCGGCATATTGGACCAGGGTTTCTGGCCGGATGGAATTTACACCGCGCCCACCGACGAGGCGCTGCGCTCGGACATCGAGTTTCTGAAAAAAAACGGATTCAATTTAATCCGCAAGCATGTGAAGGTGGAACCCGACCGCTGGTATTACTGGTGTGATAAATTAGGCATGCTGGTCTGGCAAGACATGCCCAGCGGTAACAACGCCACCGTGGAGGGCCAACGCGATTTTGAAAACGAACTCCGGCGCATGGTGGACAGTCTGGCGAATCATCCCGCCATTATTGTGTGGGTGCTGTTCAATGAAGGTTGGGGGCAGTATGACACGGAACAGTTGTCGCGTTGGGTCAAGGAACAGGACCCGTCGCGGTTGTTGAACGATGCCAGTGGTTGGACGGACATGCGCGTTGGCGATCTCACGGACCGGCACAATTATCCGGGCCCCGATACCCCGACGCCCGACCCGCACCGCGCCTCGGTGCTGGGCGAATACGGCGGCTTCGGGTTGGTCGTGGCAAATCACACCTGGTCCACCAATTGTTGGGGCTATGTCATGCTGCCGGATGGAAACGAGTTGACCGACCAATATGTCCGTGCGCTCAAACATGTATGGCGTCTGCACAGCTTCAGCGGCTTGAGCGCCGCAATCTATACACAGACCGCAGATGTGGAAACTGAATGCAACGGGCTGCAAACTTATGATCGCGCCGTCGCCAAGATTGCCCCGGATATTTTATTGGCTGTGAACCGTGCCAGCGCGTTTCTGCCACCCAAGAAGATTATTCTGGCGGACGCCTTGTTCGGGCGCACGGATTGGAAATATACGACGGACAAACCCGCTGGTGACTGGTATCAGCCCGGTTTTGATCCTGCCACTTGGAAAACTGGAACGGGTGGATTCGGCACCACCGGCACACCCGGCATCTATCTGAACACTTCCTGGGATACGGCCGACATCTGGTTGCGTCGGGAATTCACTTTGGAAGCGGAAGACCTGTCCAACTTGAAGCTCCAGATTTTTCATGATGAAGATGTGGAAGTGTATTTCAATGGCGTGCTGGCGGTGAAGCTGGCCGGATTCATCACTGACTATGATGATTTTGACATTGCCAAGGAAGCACTGGCCGCGCTTCACCCCGGCGAAAACACCATTGCGGTTCACTGCCATCAGACGACCGGCGGACAGGGTATTGATGTTGGCATCTTGTCGCCGCAGCCGGTCAAACCGCCAGACGAAAATAAAAAATAAATCAGTCGTTGCTCTCCGGCACGATGGGTCTTATCGGGGGAAGTTGTTCGATGGGCAACACGTTGCAGCGTTTGGCCCAGACATCGTATAGGCCTGACAATTCTTTCACTTTTTCAGGATGAGTTGCGGCCAGATCATTTTGTTCCGTCCGGTCCACCGCCACGTCATAAAGCTCCCATTGGTGTCCATGCTCGGCCACCAGTTTCCATTGATCCAATCGTACCGCACGATTGCCCTCGTGTTCCCAGAAAATCGGCGCGGGATGAGGACGCTTCTTGCCTTCGAAAATCGGCAGCAGGCTTGTTCCTTCCAACGGCTGGATGGGATGGCCTTCATACGAATCGGGATGTGCCGTTCCGGCAACATCCACGACCGTGGCCATGATGTCAGTGACGTGTCCGACTTGCCGCGACAAAGCGCCGCCATTCAGGATCACCGTCGGCCAGCGGACGATGAAGGGAGAGGCGATGCCGCCTTCGTGGGTAAAATGCTTGTATAACAAAAAGGGCGTGTCGCTGACGTTCGCCCAGGGGATGCCATAGCTCTGCCAGACATTTTCCGGCCCGGCGAACACCGAGTGATCTCCATTACCAACTTTGATTGTCTGGCCGGATCGCGTGCGGCTTGGAATGTCATACCATCCCGGTTGCAATACCTCGGCGCACGCGCCGTTGTCCGAAAAGAAAATAACGAGCGTGTTTGTCTCAATGCCCTTTTCCTTCAGCCGGTCGAGAATGCGCCCGATTCCTTGATCCATGCGCTCAACCATCGCCGCGTAGGTGGCCATCCGGTTTGCCTCCCAGGTTTTATCCTTCACTTGGTTCCAATCCGGCACGCGAGGGTCTCGCGGCGACAATGGCCAGGTTTTGTCAATGAGGCCAAGTGCTTGTTGCCGTTGATAACGGTTGGTGCGGATGAAGTCCCATCCGGCCAGATAGCGTTCGCGGTATTTGGCGATGTCCGCGTCGGGAGCCTGAAGCGGCCAATGCGGCGCGGTATAGGCGACGTATAAAAAAAACGGTTTGTCGCCGCCCGCGTATTTGTCAATGTCGGCAACGGCATGGTCGCTGATTACGTCAGTGTAATAAAAATTTGTGGTGCCGGGCTGGATCGGGACATTATCACGCACGAGCGAAAAAGGATCATAGTAACTGCTGACGCCGTGGATGGTGCCGTAGTATTCCTCGAAACCCCGCTGCAACGGCCAGCCTGCCTTGCTTTCCCAGAACGGCACGGCAGATTCATGATCCAACTGTTTCTTCCCGTCAAAATAAATGTGGCACAGATGCCATTTGCCGACCATCAAAGTATCGTAGTTTGTCCGGCGTAATTCTTCAGCGATGGTGATGCAGTTCCGGCTCAGTTCGCCGCGATAGCCGGGGACGCCGCGATCTTCCATCATTTCTCCGACACCCGTCTGCTGTGAATACAGTCCCGTGAGCAAGGATGCCCGGCTGGGGCAGCAACGGGGCGTGGTGTAAAACTGTGTCATTCGCATCCCTTGCGCCGCCAGCCGGTCCAAGTTGGGTGTTGAAATCTCGGAACCGAAACAGCCGAGGTCGGAATAGCCCAGATCATCAGCGAGAATCAGCAGGATGTTCGGACGCGGCGCACTGGTTTCGGCGGCGGCGCTACGCCATTTGATCATGCCGAGGGTGGCAACGACTGTTAAAACCAGCGCCCATCTGCAAAGGCTTAAAATTGTTTGCGCGGTTTTCATGGGATTTTCATTTTGAGATTATGGCGGTGCCACGAAATCTTCAATGGAAAAGCCCGTGGCCACTTTATGCCACATGACACTTTGGCAGGCGCGGCTTATTGTCATGACATGCCCCATAGTTTCAAGCGCAAGGCTTTGCCGTCGCATTGCGTCAGCAAGGCTTGTTCTTAATTCGGGCAGAATTTGTGCAAAGTCAAAAACCTACCAAACGCAAATGAAAACCTCAAAAACCCTGACAACCGCAAAACTTGGACGTTTTTCCCGGATAAAAGTGTTAACCTTGGCAGCCGCGCTGGTCGTGCCGGCGGCAACCGGATTGGCCCAGAACTATTGGAACGGAATAACCAATGGTTCCGCCGATTACAACATCGCCACAAACTGGGTCGGCAACGTCGTTCCCACCGGAGGATCCGCCAATCCGGCCAATGATAACGGCAGCAACAGCGTGATTTTGATCCAGGCCGGCGACCCCACCTGGTCGGTCAACAGCATTCGCGCTGGCTGGGAGAACAATGCCTCAGGCTCGTATCTCCAGACTGGCGGCACTGTGACCACGGCCCTCAAATACCGGCTGGGGGCGGGCAACACCGGCACGGCTAACAACTCCCCGAACAGCGGTTCGTTTGGCTTTTACACCTTGAGCAATGGCGTGATCAACTGCGGTAGCGACTTTAACATCGGTGAATTGGGCACGGCAGTTTTAAACGTCAACGGCGGTGCCATCAATATGGTCAACGGCAATTTTGGTGATAACAATTACAACGGCGCCGGAAACAGCGGGACCAATGCGGTGACCGATGTGGTGAACCAAACGGCGGGCATCATTTCGCTCACTGGCAGCGGCCAGCTATTTGTCGGTAACGGCGGGGCGGCTATCTACAATTTGAGCGGCGGCACCAATACCGTGAACAATTACATCGCGTTTGGTCGCAGCGGGGGCAATGGCACGGTCAACATGACCGGCGGTTTGCTCGTTCAAAATGGCGGGGGCAATTTGCTGGTCGGCACCGGTTTTCAAAATCCCGCCGGCGGTACTCCTTGGGGCGTGCTGAATCAAAGCGGGGGCACGATCAATTGCCTGGGCCAGTTTTTGTGTCCGGAAACTTCGCCGGCCACCGGCACCTACAACCTCAGTGGCACAGGCGCGCTGATTGTGAACAATTGGTTAGTGTTTGGACGCAGCGGGGGAAACGGGGTTCTTAACCTGACAAATGGGTCCATCACAAAGACGAGCAGCGGCAATAATTTTCTTATTGGCAGTGGTGCCACCGGCACGGTGAACCAATACGGCGGCAACATCACCAATACCGTGAGCCCCACCGATATTGGCGACGGCACTGGCACTGGCATTTGGAACTTATACGGCGGCAACGCCCATTTGGGCGTGGTTGACATCATCGATGCCGCAGGTGGTCACGGCACGTTGAATTTGAACGGCGGTGTGATGTCGTTGCAGGAGTTGACGACCGCCTATACCAGTGCCGTCAGTGTCCTGAACTTGAACGGCGGAACGCTTCAGGCTTCGGGCAATAACTCGACTTTCTTTCACGACATCCAATTGGTGAACATGGGAAGTGGCGGGGTCACTTTTGATTCGCAGAGCTACAACATCACGGTTTCGCAGGCTTTGCCGCTTGGTGGTGATGCCGGTGGCAATTTGACCAAGATAGGCACAGGCACGCTCACGTTGACCGGTGCTAACACCTACGCCGGCAACACGGTTGTCAGCAATGGCACATTGTTTGTCGACACAGGTTCGGGTGCTTCTGGTAACTATACGGTTGCTGACAATGCCGGTTTGGGCGTTCTGGTTCAATCCGCTGGTGCGCAGCTTGTCGCCCAGCAGAACCTCACGCTGGGCACCTCCACCGGAGCGTCGATCAATTTCAATATGGGCACTTTCGGAAATCCAAATTTGAGCCAGGCACCGTTGTATGTGAGCAGCGGCACATTCACCGTGAACGGAACCATCACGGTCAATGTCGCTGATGCGCTGCCGCAACTGGGCGAATTCCCGTTGGTGCAATATCAGCCCGGCGGACTCGCGGGTTCCGGCAGTTTCGTGGTTGGCTCCCTCCCGGTTGGAGTTATGGCAAACATTGTAACAAACAGTGGAAACAATTCCATTGATCTGAACATTACCGCGGTCAATCTGCCGCGTTGGGAGGGGTTGGCGGGCGGCAATTGGGACATTGGTGTGACCACCAACTGGATCAACATCGGCACCGGCCTGCCGACCACCTACGGGGATGGCAATGCGGTCGTGTTTAATGATAATGCCATCGGCACGACAAATGTGAACCTGGTGACAACCGTCAGTCCCTCCAGTGTTACGGCAAACAATAGCAGCTTGAACTACACTTTGGCTGGCTCGGGAAAAATTAGCGGTTCGACCGGTTTCACCAAAGAAGGCACCGGCACGTTCACCATCGTCAATACCGGTGGCAATAATTACACCGGCCCCACAGTGATTGGTGGCGGGACATTAAGTGTCACCAATCTGGCCAACGGCGGTTTGCCCAGCGCGATTGGCGCATCTTCATCCAATCCCACCAATCTCGTGCTGTCCACCGGCACTTTGAGCTACACTGGTCCGGCGGTATCCGTCAATCGTGGCTACTACCTTCAAACAACCAATGACACGATTGACGCGGAAAACAACCTGACGTTGAGCGGCCCGGTGATTTCCGATTCAACCGCTGATTTCACCAAGACTGGTCCGGCGCAACTCATCTATACCACGGTCGGCGTCAATGCGCTTTGCGGTTCGTCTTCCTTGGGCTATAGCATAATTCAAGGCACCACCGTGTTCAACGGTTCGAGTGGCGGCCAGACCAACAATATTCAGGGTCATTTCGGAGTTGGAGGCTTGGGCGGCACCAATGCGGCAGTGATTCTGACGAACACCACTTTGAACGTCACGGTTGGCGGTATCAATCTCGGTCAGAGCGGAGGTGCTGTGGGCACTCTATCAATGAACAGCGGCGCAGTATTGAATACAATCGCAGGGAACTTCGCCTTGGGGGATGGCGGGGGCATTGTGAGCACCGGCGTAGTGAACCAAGCGGGCGGCACTGTCAACGTCACTGGTCCGCAAATGTTTGTCGGTCAGAACATCGCGGGTGTTGGCAGTTACAACCTTAGCGGGGGCACGTTGAATATCAACAACTGGCTGGCGATTGGAAGGCAGGGGGGCACTGGAATCTTCACTTTGTCCGGGAGTGGTGTTCTTAACAAGACCGGCAGTGGCAATCTTGATATTGGCACCTCCGCCGGCGTCGGTGGTTTCGCTGGCACTGGCACCTTGATTCAAACGGGTGGCGCCATCACCAACGCCACGCAAACCTGGCTGGGTGAAGGCGCAAGCGGAGAACCCGCCGCAGGCATATGGACCATGTCCGGTGGCACAGCCCAGTTGGGAGAGGTGCACGTGGGCGTGGGCGGCACCGGCACGAATACGCTGAGCGTCAGCGGCACCGCCACCATCACCGAAAGTTACCTGCTCCTCGCCAATTATGATGCTAATACCATAGCCAATGTGAATATGGGTGACCCCTTAAACTCCGGCGGCACCGTAATCGTGAATGCTGACATGAATATAGGAGGGCAGGGCACGGCAAACTTGAACTTCCTGGCGAACGGTGGTGGTAAACTGACAGTGTCAGGAACCCTCTACCTGTCACGTTTCAGCCAGGTTGCCAATGGCACCGTGAACCTTAATGCCGGCGGCACCCTTGTTTCCGGTAATATCAACAACGGCTGGGCATTCAATCAGGGAACCAACTCACCGACGTTTAACCCGAATGCCTTTAACTTCAACGGCGGCACTTGGATGCCTTACGGCACGTATTCTTACATGTTCCCGAATATCAACGCCGTGGTTCAAGCTGGCGGCGCAATTATTAACGACAATGGCAATTCCGTCGAGGTGGGGACAGCGCTGGTGAACGGCGGGGGCGGCGGCGGCCTGACCAAGCTTGGCGCTGGAAAACTCGTGCTCGATGGTGTGAATACCTATACTGGCACAACGCTGGTGAGCTCTGGTGTTCTCGCAGTGGCACCGGGTGGTGTCATCGCCGGTCCGCTGAACGTCGCCTCGGGTGCCACGCTTGCCGGGGACAACGGGTCCATCGGTGCGCCATTCTCCATCAACAACACGTTGACCTTGTCGAACGGCTGCACGACCTTTATGCAAGTCACTCCCACCAGCAACGACCAGGTTATTGGCCTGACCAGTGTGAATTATGGCGGGGCTTTGGTGGTGACCAACACTGGCGGTGCACTCACAAGCGGGCAGCAATATACCTTGTTCAATGCCTCACTCGCCGGCAGCGGCAACTTCAGTTCGGTCACGATTTTGCCCAGCGGCTCTTACACCGGAACTTTTAACCCGGCCACAGGCATATTGACCATCGCGTCGGTCGCGCCCGGCACGGTCAGTACACCCACATTTTCTGGTGGCAGCATGACTGTAACAGGCAGCGGCTGGAATCCGGGCACCGGCTATACCTGGTTGTCCACTACAAACTTGGTGACTCCGATTGCATTGTGGACAACCAACACCACCGGCACGTTTAGTGCAACCGGGACATTCACCAACAGCTTCGCGGTGACCAATCCTCCGGCGCAGTTCTTCCGGTTGCGGTCGCCATAATTCAATGGGGTTGGCGGTGATCAAGGGCGTCCTTTCGGGGACGCCCTTTTTCTACCGCCCGGAAACATATCAACGAAAAAATGCGCGTCTGTGGCCAATTTATGCCACATGACGGAACACGGGTTTGAAAGTAAGTTGCACTCAACCCGGAGAAGCATTAGAACACTGGAACTGCGTTTGTCCATACGCTGTCTCTGTGTTTTTGTGACGGTAGCAATGCAACAACAATTGTCTGTGTATGAAAACGAGATCAAATAACAGGGGGGCCGGGCCGGCTCCCCGACAACCGGGAACCTGTTTCCGGGCATTCACCCTGATCGAGCTTTTGGTGGTGATTGCAATCATTGCAATCCTTGCCGCGATGCTTCTGCCGGCGCTTTCCAGGGCGAAACAAAAGGCCAAACAAGCCGGCTGTATCAACAACATGCGGCAGATCGGCATCGCGCTGGTCATGTATGCGGATGATTACAACCAGTATCCCAGTTGTCTTTGGTCTTCCGCTGCACCCGCGCCGTGGACGGGGAATGACATTTATGTATGGCAAACACGGCTTTTGAGCTTGATGGGTAATAATCGCAATGCATTCAATTGTCCGGCGGCGCTTTCGCAAAGTTACTGGGATACCAATCTAAATAATACGCTCGCAGGCCCATCTGGAAATTTTGTGAAAGGTGAAAATGGTAAAATTGACAATTACGCCGTCCTGACCGGAGGTTCGGGTACGCAGGGCTCCCGTTTTTCTTTAGGTTACAATGATTGGGGCATAGACCGGAGCGGCTCGGTTCTGGGGATGGGCGCAGATGTTGGAACTACCCCGATAAAAGATACCGCAGTAAGGAGTCCGGCGAATATGATTTCGGTTGCAGATGTCCGGTCGGATACCCCTACGGGCCAAATTACATTTAGCGCCAACACCACCCCGCCAACTTCGTGGACTGCCACCCAGGATCCAACGTGGCATCCGCAAGTTCCCTGCAACAGGCACAACTACAACACGGATATTCTTTTCGCAGATGGCCACGAGGAAAGTCCTAAACGCAGTGACGTTATAGATCCGAACAATTCGAACTGGCGGGCGCGCTGGAACAATGACAACGATCCCCATCTAAACGTCACTTGGACGGTGCCAGCGAGTTACAGCGCGCTGGAACAATGAGCGTCTGATGGTTTCTATTTGTCGAGACACTTCTTAATTTTATTTCATGACGAAAACACACAAAGGGCGGCTAAATTATTTCATGGGCCTGGTTCTGCTTTTGGCCGGGACTTCAACGGCGACCCATGCCGAGACGTTGCGCCCGCCCGCGGTACCACTGGTGACGTTTGATCCCTATTTGAGCGTCTGGTCGGACACGGACACGCTGACGGAAAGAAACACAATTCACTGGACCCACCGCGATCATTCGCTGGTTAGTCTGATCCGGGTGGATGGCAAGACCTACCGGCTGATGGGTGCCGAGCCGAAAGGGGTGCCGGCATTTAACCAGGTTTCCCTCCAAGTATTGCCGACTCGCAGCCTCTATGAATTTGAAGCGGCGGGTGTTCACGTCACGCTGACCTTCATGACGGCGGCGCTGCCGCACGACTTGGATGTTTTTTCCCGCCCGCTAAGCTATATAACTTGGGACGTCCGTTCCATTGATGGTGGTTCGCATGAAGTTTCGATTTACGACAGCACCAGTTCGCAACTCGTGGTCAACGATAATGATGAATTGGTCGAGTGGTCGCGGGCTGCGGCCGGTAAATTGACCGCTTTGCGGGTCGGCACGCAAGCGCAGCCGATCCTTGGTTCCTCCGGTGACGATCATCGCATCAATTGGGGCTATCTTTATGCGGCGGCTTCAACCAAGCAATCGGTTGCAGCCATCGGTGCGGACCAGGCATTACAGGACAGTTTTATCCAATACGGCAGTCTGCCGGCGGCAGATGATTTGCAAATGCCGCGCGCAGTGAAAGTCAACACGCCGGTGCTGGCTTTTGTCTTCAAACTTGGTTCCGTGGGTGCGGCACCCGAGGAGAGGCAGGTCCTGGTGGCCTATGACGAAATCTACGCGATCAAATATTTCGGTAAAAACCTGCGCCCCTATTGGCGACGGAATGGCATGGAGCCGGCGGAATTATTGCAGACGGCCGCGAAAGAATTTCCGGCGCTGCTGAAACGGTGTGAACAATTTGATCAGGATCTCGTCGCGGATATGACGAAGGCGGGTGGCGATCGTTATGCGCAGGTTTGTGCGCTGGCATACCGCGAGTGCATCGCGGCTTGCGGGCTGGCGGCGGACGCGAACAATCAGCCGTTGTTCTTCACCAAGGAAAACACGAGCAATGGCGACATAGCCACGGTGGATGTCTTTTTCCCAATGGATCCCATTTGGGTCCTCCTGAGTCCGAGTCTGGCCAAGGCTACTTTGGTTCCCATCCTGTCTTATGCGGCTTCCAGTCATTGGAAATTTCCCAATGCGCCGCATGACTTGGGCACCTATCCCAACGCCCATGGCACGGATGACGGCGGCGAAGGCATGCCGGTGGAGGAGAGCGGCAATATGCTGATTCTCTGCGATGCCGTGGCCCAGTCGGAAGGCAATGGAGATTTTGTATCGCCGTGGTGGCCGCAACTGACCCAATGGGCGAAGTATTTGGAAAACTATGGCCTCGATCCAGAGGAGCAACTTTGCACGGATGATTTCATGGGGCATCTGGCTCACAACGCCAATCTTTCCGTGAAAGCCATTCTCGGCCTGGCCGCCTACGGTGATCTCTGCAAAATGCGCGGGGACACCGCCAATGCGGAAAGATACGCACAACTCGCCAAGGTGGATGCGGAACATTGGGTCAAAGTAGCTGCTGACGGTGATCATTTCCGGCTCGCTTTTGACAAGCCCGGCACGTGGAGCCAGAAATATAATTTGGTCTGGGACCGCATTCTAGGACTGAATGTTTTCCCGCCCTCGGTGGCGCAAATGGAGGTGGCCCATTACAAGAATGTCATGCAACGTTACGGCGTGCCTTTGGATTCACGCACGCATCTGACCAAAACAGATTGGTCGTTTTGGAGTGCGACGCTCGCGGATAATCAGGCGGATTTTGAAACCATCATTTCTCCCGCCTACGACTATATCAATCAAACCACCGTCCGCGATCCGGTCGCTGATTCTTACAGGACCGATGATGTTCATAGCGGCGGTATGCATGCGCGTCCGGTGGTCGGCGGCTTTTTCATCAAGATGCTGACGGACCGGGCGGTTTGGAAAAAATGGGCCACCGGCGACAAGGTGAAAGCAACCGGTTGGGCTCCATTGCCGACACCGCCGAAAATGACGGTGATTATTCCGGCCGCGGACAAACAAACAGCGACCTGGAGTTACACGACCGCCGAGCCTGCGGTGGGCTGGATGGGACAAGATTTTAATGATTCAGCGTGGAAGCAGGGCAACAGCGGGTTCGGTACAGCGGGCACGCCGGGGGCAATTATCGGCACCGTCTGGCAGACCGATGATATCTGGCTGCGCCGCGAAGTGAATTTGCCCATCCACGATTATGATGAACTTCAAGCCTGGCTTCATCACGATGAGGACGCCGAGGTTTATGTCAATGGAGTGCTGGCCCTCAAAGCCAGTGGTTTTATCTCTGGCTATGATGTTTTCCCATTCACGATGGAGGGAAGAGCTGCGTTCAGGCCTGGAAAGAATCTGATCGCCATTCATTGCCATCAAACGGTTGGTGGACAATATGTGGATTTTGGGTTGGTAGATATTCAAACCAACTAGCCTGCGTGAGAGGAACGATTTGGATCATTACGGCGGCGTGGCTGGCAGGAATTATTTTTGCTGCCGCCTATGCGCAGGGGTTCCCATCCGCGACCAATCTTCCGCCCACCGTCATCGCAACCAATCGAGCGCCGTTATCGGCAGTGCCATTCACCGCACTGCCTTTGGGTAGTATCCAACCAGGAGGCTGGCTACTTACACAATGTCAGATGCAGCGGGATGGTCTCACGGGCAACGCCGAAGCCGTTTATGCCAGCGACCTCGGAACCAATAGTGGCTGGCTAGGGGGCACCGGTGACAATTGGGAGCGTAGTCCGTATTACTACAAAGGTCTCATCCCGCTGGCCTATGAGCTGAATGACGCCGGCCTTAAACAGAAGGCACAAAAATGGATGGACTGGCTGCTGAACAACCAGGGTTCCAACGGCTACATCGGGCCGGCCTCCAATAACGACTGGTGGCCGCGTATGTTGGCCACATATGCGCTACGTGATTATTACGAAGCCACCGCTGACGCCCGCGTTCCGACCGTATTGAGCAATTACTTTCACTATATGCTGGTGAATTTGCCGGTTCGACCGCTGACAGCCTGGGGCAAGGCGCGCGCTGGCGATGAAATGGATGTCGCGCTCTGGCTCTACAACCGGAATGGTGACACCAACCTGCTGTCACTTGTCAACCTGCTGCACCAGCAGGCCTATGACTGGGCCGGCATTTATACGAGCAACAGCTTTGACCTCTACGGCAACGATTTTCAGCCCAAGCACAATGTGAACGTGGAACAGGCGCTCAAAATGCCCGGGGTTTACTATCAACTCTCGGAACAGCCCGGCGATGTCAACGCGCTGGAGCTGGGCTGGGACAATTTGATGCGCGAACACGGATTGTCGTGCGGCATCAATAGCGGCACGGAATTTATCGCCGGAAATTCGAGCGTTCAGGGCGTTGAATTGTGCGCGATTGTCGAGGCGATGTTGAGTTTGGAAACCAACATCCGCATCACGGGTAACCCGGTTCTGGCTGACCGGCTGGAAACCATTTCTTTCAACGCGCTGCCTGCCGCGCTGGCGAACAAAATCAAAGGCATCCAATACTATACGCTGCCGAACAATGTGATCGCCATCAATGGCAGGCACGGTTTCAACCAGGATTATGCCAACGCCACGCTGCCTGGCCCGGCTTCCGGCTATCCCTGTTGCCGCTACAATTTTCACATGGGCTGGCCGAAATTTGTCCAGAATTCTTGGGCGGCCACGCCGGAGGGCGGACTGGCCGTGATCGCCTACTGCCCGACGGTCGTCAACGCCTTGCGCAACGGGCAGCAGGTACAGATCACGGAGAATACCGGCTATCCGTTTGAAGAACAGGTGCGGCTGGCCGTCTCCGTGAGCAACCCGGTGGCCTTTCCGTTGGTACTGCGCATCCCCGGCTGGTGCAGCAACGCCACCATCACGGTCAACGGCCAGCTTCAGACCGGAATTTCTCCCGCGTCGTTCTTTCGCATTCAACGTACTTGGACCAACGGCGACCGGGTGGTCGTCAATCTGCCCATGCCCATTCAAACTTTGACCGGGCCGAGCCGGTCGTTGGCCATTAATCGCGGGCCGATCGTTTATTCATTGAAAATTGGTGAAGAGTGGAAGGTTCGCACACCCGATCCTTTGGGGCTCGGCTTTGATGAATTTCAAGTCCGATCCACGACGCCGTGGGCTTACGCATTGCAATTAAATGCAACGAATCTCGAGAGTTCACTTCTATTCAAAAGCCATCCCACTCCAATGAATCCGTTTGATGCGGCGGAGCCTTCCGTTGAATTGATCGCCCAAGCGAGGCAACTGTCGGATTGGACGATTGGCTGGCGCGGCACGCATGCCTTTGAACCCCCCGTTAGCCCGGTGGCTTCGACCCATTTGCCGGAGACCGTCACCTTGGTGCCGTTCGGAGCACAACACCTGCGGATCAGCTGGTTTCCTTATCTGGGCGTGCCGTCCCCGCCTGCGGGTTCCTTTAATGAAAATTTTGATTCCACTTGGAGTCAGCGGTGGACGGTTTTTGGCGGCAACTGGACAGCGCGCAATGGCGCTTTAAGCACGGTGCCAGCTTCCGCTAATGGCGCAAAGGCGCTGGCAATGGCCACCGCCTTCACGAACTTTACGTACGAGGCCGATGTGCAGGTCTGCTCCAACGGCAATGCCGGGTTGGTGTTCCGGGCCAGCAAGCCCGACATTGGTCCGAATGCCTATTGTGGCTATTACGTCGGGATAGGTGCGAGAGAATCTAATTTGCAATTCGGTTATGTGTCGAACGCCTGGAATGTGATTACCAATGTGCCGATGACCATTGCGGCAAACACTTTCTATCATCTGAAAGTCCAGGCGGTGGGCTCGCGGTTAAAAATTTATGTGGGCGGGAGCAGCCAGCCGGTGGTGGACGTCGAGGACAAGCATCTGTCCAGCGGGATGATCGGGGTGCGCGATTATTGCATCTCTGAGAGCCAGTCGTTTTCCAGCTATTCGAACCTGGTCGCGACGGAGCTTGTCCGCGACCCCGGAGGGAAATCGTTTTGAGGTTGCGCTTTTTTATTGTATTAGTGCTGTCAGGCCTGAATCTGGTGCGGGCGACGGGTCTTATCTGGCCGGCCAATCAACTGCTGCCGGCCTTTTCCACGCCGACGCCGGTCTTGGACAGCATTGATATCAGCTCCGCCAGCAGTGCGGAGATTGACCTCTTCACTTCGCTCGAAGGCATTGTAAACCGCACCCAGCCGCGCGTTGTCTGCGTTAGTACGGTGAATGGGGAAGGCGAGTTTACCTGGTTGAACCTTCACAATCTATCCACCAACCCGATTACCGGTTATAACGCCATTCTCAAATACCAGACCAATTTCACCGGCTTGGTGGTGACAGATCCCAATCAACCCGACACGTTGAATTTGGCGACCACGATGGCCGGGGTGAACAACGAACTGATTTGCAATCCAAGCTTGTTGCCAACCTTGACCAACAGTCCCTATAATCTTCCGATTACTGATGACCTGCGCGGGCGGTTTGCCAACAAATATGGAGTGTATGGCTATCTTTACACCAACTACTGGCCGCAATGCAGCCATCGCATCCTGGCCGGCCTGGAAACCAATCTCGATGGCAATCTCCGCGATTACCTGGTGGCCACGAAGACGGCCACGGTCTGGCTGGATCCGGGGTCGGTTTCGCAGGACGCCGCGATGATGTCGTTATTTACCTCCCAAATGACCCCGGCCAATAGTGTTTACATTGGCTGGGTACCCAACGAGGGGAACGATGTGCCCTGGCTGGCCACCTATGGAATTCCCGTTGTCGCCAGTGATTTTTTTGTCAATGGCTCGGTGTTCAGCGGGGTCACTAGCCCCATCAACATTCCTGCCATTCCGCCGCCCCCGCCGCTTCAAAACAAGGTTTATGTCGCGCTGCTCCTCAGCGATGGAGATAACGCCCAATACATGCAGCATGCGATGAAGATAAACTGGGAGAATGCCAGCCGCGGCTCGGTTCCCATCGGCTGGACCGTTGACGCGCTGGCGGCCAATCTTGACCCGGTCATGCTCAATTACTATTGGAGTACCGCCACCACCAATGACTGTCTGATCTCTGGACCGTCGGGAGCGGGTTATGGCCGTATGGAGCACTGGAGCGGCGCCAACCTGGCCGCCTTTGCGAACATCGCCGATGGTTACCTCCAACGTAGCGGCCTCCGTGTCATCACGGTCTGGGATAGTGTCAACAGCGGCATTGCTCAGGCTTACGCGACGAACTGTCCGTCGTTGCTGGGTCT